>QWCH01000276.1_pt1 | contig 94724 bp, 91 predicted proteins | sample 1972671 | NCBI WGS metagenome assembly QWCH01 (sample SAMN09866713, study PRJNA288562) | Human gut metagenome isolate term3_stool, whole genome shotgun sequencing... | isolation source: gut | host: Homo sapiens | place: USA: California
GAAAAGAGACAGAGAAGGGCAAGAAATCAAACGATTTCCTGCCCTGTCTTAATATTTATGGAGACCCTACGGAGTGTCCCCACTAAATGTCCCTACTAACAGACCCTACTAAAGAGAGACCCCCCCTCAACTTTGATTACCCTTTTTATGGCTAAATATTCTTTTGAATTCAAGAAAAAAGTAGTTCTATCGTTGTTGTTGATAAGGATATGAAAAGATGTCCAAAATAGAAGGAGAGCCGAATATTACGGTATATCTTGGTGCAAACGAAGGTAATAATCCCTCTGCAGTTTCTTTACTTCCGTGATACAAAATCAAAACTTTTCTCCTTCATCCTATACTTCCTCGGTGTCACTCCATACTTCTGTTTAAACGCCTTGATAAAATGGCTGCAGTCACAAAATCCTGTCTCCTGGCTGATATAAGTTAGGTCAAAATCTGTGAATTGCAATAAGTCCTCCGCTTTTTGCAGTCTTACCGTGAGAACCATCTCCTTGCAGGTCTGCCCATAGTACTCCTTGAATATTGCGGCAAAATATGAATAACTCATATGAAATTTTTCCGCCAGCTCCGCCACCGAGAGATCTTCCTGGTAGTGCTGTGAAATGTACTCAGATACTTCTGTAAATTTTTCGCTTAATACAGTTTCCTTTTTCCTTTTTTTTATCTGAAAGCCTTCCTGCTTCCAGACACGAAGAATTTCTGCCATAAGAAGACAATAATTCGAATGCATAATAATGTCATAACCAAATTGCTTTTCTTCTAACGTCTTCACTGATCCCTGAATCAGCTGCTTCATTTTTTCCTGATTAAATTTCTCTTTCGAAAAATAAACCGATAGCTTCTGCTCCACTGCTGCCATGGTGATCAGACTCGAAATCGGTGGAAGCGCCGAACCGGATATATTCAGATGTACCGGATCAAATTTCAGGACATAGTAGCGGATTGGAAGTTGTCCTGCTGAATAAATTGCATGAGCCATCTGCGGATAAAATACGATCAGATCTCCCGGTTCCAATACATAATTCTCTTCTCCTGCCTCTACATACGCCTTTCCCTCCACCATGTAAAGAATCTCCACAAAATAATGCCAATGTGGAAGAATTGGAAACATCTCAGATGTCTGTGCATCAAATAAAAAGGCTTCATATGGTTTGTTTAATTTGTCTGAACATTCAAAATAAGGTTTCACAGATTATCTCCATCATAGATTTTTACAATTTTGTAATAGATTCATTATATCATATCTTTTTTCTACATGATATACTTTCAACAGAAAACATCCAGAAACTATATAATTCGAAAGACAGGAGGTTTTTACCAAAATGGAAATTCAAAATCAACTTGGATATATTAAAGGAATTACATTTGCCCCATTTCACAAACGTGGTTCTCTTTCTACACAGACTGCACGTGATAGTTTTGATTATATGATAGAACACACGGCTGCTGATTTCGTAATCCTTGCTCCTGTAGGGCTACAGGAGCACGCACACTCAGAAGAGATTTGTTACACTTCCAGTGCCACATTCTCAGATGAAGAATTAATCAATATGATACGTTATGCAAAAAGCAAGGGCATCCGTGTTGCCCTGAAACCTACCGTCAATTGTAAAAACGGTGTCTGGCGCGCTTACATCAGTTTCTTTGAAAAAGATGTTCCATGTGAACCGAAATGGGAAAACTGGTTTGCCTCTTACACAGAATTCCAGACACACTATGCCCAAATTGCAGAAGCCGAACAATGTGATCTTTTTATTGCAGGATGTGAGATGGTAATGACGGAACACCGCAGTGAAGAATGGAGAAACGTAATCGCTGCGATCCGAAACTATTACCACGGACCTGTTTCCTATAATACCGATAAATATCAGGAAGAAAATGTAACCTGGTGGGATTGTGTCGACATGATCTCCTCCAGCGGATATTATCCGATTGATCAGTGGGAACAGGAACTTGACCGTATTGAAAGGGTCGTTCAGAAGTTCAAGAAACCATTTTTCTTCGCTGAAGCAGGATGCATGTCCAGAAAAGGTTCCTCAATGGTGCCTAACAACTGGGCAAATCAGGGAGCTTTACGTCTGGAGGAACAACCAGACTGGTATCGAGCTATGTTCGAGGCCTGCGCAAAACGCTCATGGGTCAATGGTTTTGCCATGTGGGAATGGGCACCGGTTCTTCCTTCCAGAAGTACTGCGGCAAGAGATACCAGCTACGAAATCTGCAACAAACCGGTACAGGAGGTTATTAAAGACTACTATGGGAGAGACGAAAGAAAATAACATACAACAAACTTCAGAACAGGATCTCTGGCAGGAAGAAGCTGCTATGATGCACATCTTCAGCCGGAACAGAAAAAATAACCTGCGCACGCTTCTTTCTCTTTTCAAGGGACACTATGGCGCGCTGGCTGGTTCCGTTTTCTTTTTCATTATCAAGCATTCCCCAACCTGGGTTCTTCCAATCGTCACAGCTAATATTATCAATGCAGTGACAGACCACAACGGGAATATTACCAAAATTCTGATTCTGAATACCATCCTTATGATTGCATTTCTGGTACAGAACATACCAACCAACTACATCCATACCTGGCTCTATGCCAAAACGGTACGAACAGTAGAGAAAGAACTGCGCGAAGCCCTAGTCTGCAAGCTTCAGCAATTGTCGATCACCTATCACAAAGAAATGCAGTCCGGAAGGCTTCAGTCGAAGATCATGCGAGATGTAGAACAGATACAAAATCTTGCATCTCAGATCTTTATCTCTCTTTTGACTATCATTCTGAACATTGGTGTATCCTTCGGAGTGGTCATCTTCAAAAGTCGGATCGTATTTCTTTTCTTCCTCTGCACGATACCGGTTTCTGTTTTGATCATTGTTGGTTTTAAAGGAAAAATCAAAACCCATAACCGTGCTTTCCGTAAAGAAATGGAAGAAACTTCTGCAAAAGTAATGGAAATGGTTGAAATGATTCCTGTAACCAAAGCTCACGCTCTGGAAGATCAGGAAGCCCGTAAAATGAGTGAACAGCTTCGTAAAGTTGCTGAAAAAGGGCTTCAGCTTGATATGATTCAGACATACTTTTCTTCAATCAGCTGGGTTGCATTTCAGATCTTTCAGGTATTCTGTCTTGCATTTACAGCCTACATTGCATGGAAAGGAATCATCGGTGTCGGAGATATCACCTTATACCAGACTTATTTTTCCAGCATCGTCGCTCAGATTGCAAGTATTGTGACTTTGCTGCCAATCATTGCGAAAGGCCTGGAATCCGTTGAATCGATTGGTGATGTGCTTTGTGCAAATGATATTGAGGACAACCGTAGGAAGAAAAAAGTAGTTGATCTGAAAGGTGAGATTACATTTCAGGATGTATCTTTTACTTATAAAGGCGATGAAAAACCGGTATTAAGTCATCTGAACTTCAAGATTCAGCCGGGGGAAACAGTTGCCTTTGCCGGTGGTTCCGGCTCTGGAAAAACAACAATCCTCAATCTTGCCATCGGTTTTCTGAAAGCTGACAGCGGACAGGTATTGGTTGATGGAAATGACCTGATGGAACTGGATCTGCACAGCTACCGAAAGCAGATTGCCGTCGTTCCACAACAGTCCATTCTCTTCACCGGAACTCTCCGCGAGAATATCACCTATGGATCTGAATCCATCTCCGAGGAACAGTTATGGAATGTCATCCGTGCAGCCAACCTGGAAGAAGTTGTCCAGAAACTGCCTGATGGTCTGGACACGATGATTACAGAACATGGGGAAAATCTTTCCGGCGGGCAACGGCAGCGCATCTCCATTGCCCGTGCATTTTTACGGAATCCGAAGATCCTGATTCTGGATGAGGCAACTTCTGCGCTTGACAGCATCTCTGAAAAGAAGATTCAGGATTCAATCCAGAAACTTGTGAAAGGACGTACCACACTGATCGTAGCCCACCGTCTGTCTACCATTCGCAATGCTGACCGGATTGCTGTGATTGAAAAAGGAAATGTTCTGGAATGTGGCTCTTACGAAGAATTGATAGAGAAAAAAGGCGCATTTTATCGGATGGAGAAAATGTAAAAAATCAGTAGCTGGTTAGTTCAGAAACCTGTCTGCGGGATTGATCTGGAAAGAGTAGAAAGAAAATAGCTGGACAGATGCAGAGGCACAGAGAGAGTTACTGAGGAAATGAAGAGTCAGAATCCCATGGAATGGGTATGTCACTGCAACATACTAGGATTATTTATGCTATCATATAAGGGAAGTTTGTGTGTTTTGGAGGTGTGCCATGCCTAAGTCGTCAAATCAAAAATTGAAACTGATATATCTTATGAAAATTTTGCTTGAGCGAACGGACGAAACACACAGCATTACGATGCCGGAAATGATTGACGCCCTTGCGGCATATGGCATAAGTGCGGAACGTAAAAGCTTGTATAATGATATTGAAAATCTTAGGGTATACGGATTAGATATTATTGGAATCCAGGAGGACAGAACATATTCCTACCATATTGGAAACCGCCAGTTTGAGCTTGCAGAATTAAAGTTATTGGTTGATTCTGTGCAGTCGGCAAAATTTATCACAGTTAAGAAGTCCAACGAGCTGATAAAAAAGATCGAGGGTCTTGCGAGCAAATATGAAGCCTCTCAGTTGCATCGGCAGGTATTTGTGGCTGGCCGTGTCAAGACGATGAATGAGAGCATTTATTATAATGTTGACAGGATTCATACGGCAATAGCGGAGAATTCAAGGATAACGTTTCAATATTTCCAGTGGAATGTTGATAAGAAGATAGAACTACGGCATGATGGTGCACTATACGAGGTGAGTCCGTGGGCTTTATCCTGGGATGATGAGAATTACTATTTGATTGCATACGACAGTTCGGAGAGAATGATCAAGCATTTTCGAGTGGACAAAATGCTCGATATCCAGTCAAATGGCAGAGGAAGGGAAGGCAGACAGGCATTTAAGGCATTTGATATGGCAGCATATGCCAGAAAAATGTTTGGAATGTACGGCGGCAGAGAGGAATTGGTACGAATTGAGTGTGACAATTCTTTTGCGGGAGTGATGATCGACCGTTTTGGCAAAGATGTTTCGATGATCCGGCTGGATGATGAAAGGTTTGTCGTGAATGTAGAAGTTGCCGTCAGCAGACAGTTCCTGGCATGGATTATCGGTCTCGGTGACGGAGTTACACTCACGGGACCTGAGAATGTAGTGGAAATGATGAATGCTGAAATTGACCGGTTGATCCGGCAATATAAGAAATAAGAACAAAAATTCGACCTGCAAGGTGTGTTTATGGGACACCCCGATCTTTATAATGAGAATCAGATAAGAGATAAACTCTTGCTGGTTCTTATTTTTTTGAGGATACATGATGTGGCAAGGGCGAGGACGCAGTATTGGAGGTGCCTATGGGAGCAGATGCTTTATACTACATAATGGATTACAGCGGAAATTATTATAGAACAAACCAGGCGGATCAGCTGGTGGCAGTGGCAGGTGAACAGGATGCGACTGTATTTACATTTGCGCAGGCGAATAGCCGCATATGTGTAGGAAAAAAAGCCGCGTTTTATTGTATGGTTCCGCTTGAAGAAAAGGCAGAAGACAGGGATGCGGAAGCAGTAGAGAGTGGCGAAGCGTATGAAGATGCGTTTGTTTCTCCGATTAAGGAACTCGCGTATGATGAGGTATCAGAACCAGTTGAAAAAAACGTGTCGTCATATGACCTGTCAGAAATCGACTGGGCGGAATATCTGACACATTTCACCTATCTTGTGGAAGGCTTGAAGGACTACCGGGAACAACTGGCGAAAAAGCATTCCGATATAGAACAGAAAATTTGCGATATTCTGCATTATATTGAACTATGTGAGACGAACGAAGAAGAGGCAATAGATTTAGTGGAACTGTTAAGAGTGTGTCGGGAAAACAGGAGAGATATCAAAGACGAGCTCCAGAGAATTGAATACTTCCAGAATAATTTCGGAACGAATATGAATGTCGCCAAGGCAAAACAGGCACTTAAATGCATCAAAGGGCTGGAGACACGAAAATATAGACCAAGAAAGTATGATGAACTGTTTGAAAATTGCACACTCAAAGATAAGCGGTTGCAAAGAGCGGATATACGGCAGATGGAGCATGGCCATGAGATTCAAAAACAAAGATTTGTGGTTGAACCTGTACAAAAAGATGAAGGTGGTGAAGAGACAATGCTTGAGGAGAGAAACATTACTCCGTTTGATGGAAAAGAAAACGACTGGCTCTCATTTGCAAGGCAGCAGGCAGAGTTTTATCGGAATGCCGGTCAGTACATAACAAATCTCCAGATGGATATTAGAGAGATAGATGAGGAAATCGAAGAGACCCTTTTGGAAGCGGAAGATACGAATTGCAATGTGACACAGGGGTATAAAGTGTTTAAGCGATTAAAAGAACTCAGACTTGAAAGAAAATCAAAATCAATGGAACTGGATTGCCTGTATGCATTGACGGACTATATAGACTGTGACGCACTTGCAGATACCTGTGAAGCGAACCTTGCAGAAGTTGAAGGGCTCATGGGCGTTTCAGGGCAGAATGAAGTGGCGAATCTGCAGCTTGCAGACAGCGAACAGGAAGAGAAACTGCATGTAGTAGAAAATATCAAAGATATGGTTGGATAAGACAAAAGGAGGGTCATCATCATGACAAACAAAGTGACATTAAGAGATATTCATAAGGATAATAAAGCCATCAATAGAAATTTGCAGCGTTTGGCAAATATTGAGCTGATCAGGTTGCTTGGAAAGAGTGCGGAGGAGGCTAAGAAAACGAACGACACAGTCGGGAAGTCTCTTGCAAGGGCAGGACTGATTCTGATAGCAGCATCAGAAATGGTTCTTCTGATCGGTGATATTGTTGATTACAGGAATGAAAAAATTGAGCAGGAGCTCGAAGAGTATGATAAATAAGCCGGATAAAGAACAGAGATTCGATGTGTAAGGGATGATTATGGGACAGCTGATATAGTACGATGAGATCAGAAAGAAACGATGATCCTTTAATTTAAGCGGAGGTGTTATTATGGATGAGATGTATTTTACAATAGCTGGTTGCAGGCATTATTTTGGCAGTGATTTTATGAAAAAGGGTATGAAAGTGAAACTTGTAAAAGAGCCGGATAATGAGTATGACAAAGAGGCAATACAAGTAAAAGTGAAAGGACTTGGGAAGGTCGGATATGTAGCGAACAGCCCATTCACTGTAAAAGGTGAGTCTATGAGTGCCGGCAGACTTTATGATAAGATCAGCGATAAAGCAAAAGGGAAAGTCGTGTTTGTGGTTGATGGTGGAGTTGTGTGCAGGATTACCATCACTGGACGAACAAAGTGAGGTTGGAGCCTATTTCTCCAATCTTGATCACCTTATCACCCTTCATCAGCGAGAGTCAGAGTAGAGTTTTGAATATTATAGAAACGGCTCGTGGAAAAGGAGATATTCAGAAAGCGGTGGATGAAATTTTCAATCAAAACGAATGGCATCATATGGGGTGCTTTTTAGTTGGAACTTTAGTATAATAATTATCATAAAATGCATTTGATGCGTAAAAACATAAATCATCATCTAAGGGGATGAATAACATGGAAAAAATGAGATGGATTGTTTTTATATTTGTTTTTTCATCATTGGTAGGATGCGGCTCAATGTCAACGGGAGATACAACGTCTGAACAACAGAAATCTTCAGTACCAAACGAGTCATCTGAAGGGACAGAAACGCTGGAAGGGTTAGCGCAGTCCGACCCAGAAGATGCCTGGAGAAAAGCGTATTTGGATTATCTTAATACGGAAGTAGCGCCTTGCGCGCGAGAAGTTTCTTTTACGTTTATTTATTTAGATGATGATGATATCCCAGAAATGTTCATTGATACAGGTATTGAGGCTTCGGGACAAGCTATTATTGGGTACTATGATGGTGAAATAGTCGAGGGATATTTCTCGAGAATTGGATCACAGTACATTGAAAAAAGTGGATTGGTTTATACTAACACGGGTCATATGGGTTTTTATCCGCTAAGTATTACAAAATACGAAAACGGGGAATTTACAGTTATCGGATCTGGTATAGCATGTTTTACGGATGAGAATTCTCCGGATACACTTACCTATGAGTGGGAAGGTGAACAGGTAAGCGAAGAAACATTTGATTCGAAGGTTGCGGAGTTTTATGATTTGGAGCAGAGCAGATATCCTGATAATTTCAAAACATATAACGAATTTGTGTACCAGATTAAGACAGGTAAGTGGATTTCTTATGATCACCGGTATGAATTCATTGCAGCAGATACTACATGGGATGAAGCGCAGGAAGCCTGTAAGCAAAAAGGCGGATATCTTGCAACCATTACTTGTAATGAAGAAGCAAACACGATAGCTGCTCAGATGCGGGAACAAGGGATGGAAAGCTATGCGCTATTTGTTGGCTATAGAAGCAGTGAATGGGTTGGAGATACATTTTATGTATCTCGTTGGATTAATTCTGACGGAAGCTACGAGAATGTTATGCCGTCAAGGTATGATTTTTGGGATTATCACTGGCCAGATTATGCATATAGTGAACAGGAATGGAAACCAGAACGAGATGAAACGGATTGTGGTCTGGTAAAGTATAATAAAGAAACAAATCAAATTTATGTATTCGAGGCACCAGATAATCTTTTGGAAACATCACCGCAATACACTGGGAAAATGGGATATATTTGCGAGTATGATTTACAAAATGCGCAATGACTTTTATGCGGGATACGAAGGATGAGTTATGAATGTTTTTGTAATCGTACTTAAGGGAAAAGAAATAGACATAATCATTCCACGTGAAAGAAGGTGACCACAACGAAACTGTTTAAGAAAAAAATTCCCGAACAGACTTATGATAAAGCCAGCCAAAAGCCGGTGATTAAGGCGAGCATCTGCAACGGCGAGCAGATTGCCGGTTTCAAGGATCTTCATACGGGCAAGATCGAGGAAGTGATGCTGATTAAGGGTCCGGCGGATCTGGAACGGTTTAAGAAAATGTATGGCATTGAGGGTGAGATCGGAAAGGAGTATTGATATGGCGAAAAGTATATTGATCAAAGACACCACAAAAGAAGAAAGAATCCGCATTGTGCAGGAGGGGCTGAGCCAGTGCGGCGGGGCATGCGATTTTTGCAACGGCTGCGACAATCTGGGCGGTGGATCGGTGGACGCTTTTTACGAACCGTACATCAATGGCGAAAAGGAATTGCGGGAACTAAACGAGGAGTATTGCAGCAACTCCGGTCTGGTTCATTAGGAGGCGGCGATGAGACCGCCGGAGGTAGCCTCTTCCACGGAGGAGGAGAGAAGAGAATATATAAAAGAGACGTTTCCGTGTATCGCCGACTGTGATATGTGCGGGCTTTGTGCGGTTTTTAGGGGAAAAGACCCGGAACTGGCATATGCCGATTATATCAGCGGGAAGCGGGAGTACATGGAAGTGTCGGAAGATTACAGATAAAAAGTATGGACAGCCGGAACATGGAGTACCGGACATAAGGCAGAGCGCGGCAGGGACAGCCGTGCATGGCAGAAAGTAAGGGAAGAACGCCGGCGGAACATGCAGAGAGGACAGAGATACGGGATGAACAGTATTTTTCACAGAATCAGCGTTAGAAAATATCAGAACAGGGACGTGGAGCAGGAGAAAATCGAGCTGATGTTAAAAGCGGCGATGGCGGCTCCGTCCGCGTGCAATCAGCAGCCGTGGGAATTTTATGTGGTGAAGGACAAGGCGGTGATCGGGCGGCTGTCAGAGGCTTCGCCCTATGCAAAATGTGCGAGGGACGCGCCGGTTGTGTTTGTGCCGTGCTTCCGGTCTAAGGGGATTGCGCCGGAATATTTTAATATCGATATGAGCGCGGCGGTGGAGAATCTTCTGCTGGAGGCGGACGAGCTTGGACTTGGCGCGGTCTGGATGGGAATATCGCCGGATGAAGGTAGAATGAAAGCGGTGCGGGAAGTGTTGGATATTCCCGAGGATCTTCATGCGTTCGCGCTGATTCCCTGCGGTTACCCGGCAGAGGAGAGAGCGCAGGAAGACCGGTATGAGGAGAGCAGAGTGCACTATATTATGAACTGATAAGCCAATATTCTGAGAACAGAAGGTTGGCAAACAAAGATATCACATTATAAAAACGGGGCTGCAGGGAAACGTTTCTCTGCAGCCCCGTTTTCGTGTATTCATGAAAAAAAAAATAAAAAACAAAAAGCCCGGGCTTGACGACACATCAGCGGTGCAGCTCCTGACAGCGTTTCCGGTACTCGGACGGTGTAACATCCGCGACTTCCCGGAAGACCCGGTTAAAATGTGTCAGATTGGAAAACCCGGTTTCTCTGGCGACTTCGGTGACATTCCGGTCCGTTTCCATGAAGAGCCGTTTGGCGTTCATGATGCGGGTCTGCTTGATATACTCCACGATCGTGCGCTTGGTACTTTTCTTGAATTCCCGGCAGAGGTAATATTCGCTGACATAAAAACGCTCGGAGAGGTCTTTGAGTGTGATATCTTCTGCGTAATGGTTATGGATATACTGAATCACTTTGGTAACCCGGGTCTCGCGGAGGATGCCGGTGCTCTCCTGATTCATGCGCAGAAGCTGCACCATAATCAGGTTCAAAAGAGACTGCATACATTCGTCGTGGCAGTCCAGATGCGAATGCTGCTCCTCTTCCATGGCATAGATGATGCGCCGCAGCTGGTGAAGCTCCTGACTGTCAGGACGGTAAACCACCTGCGAGTGGAGAAGCTTATGAAGAAGATCCGCCGAGGTGATCGTTTTCGGGCGGAAATACAGCACCACCCGCGAAAATGCCATATCCTGGTCACCGTAGGAACGGTGCATCGTCTGTGGAGGGAAGAGAATACAGTCCCCGGCCTGAAGCTTGAAGAGCTTGTCATCCATCAGATGATAGCGCTCCCCGCTGTCGAGAAAATACAGCTCAAAATAATCGTGATAGTGAGACTGTGACATATTGTCATTGACGCCGGTTACCTGGGCGATGGCGCAGGCTGCACCGGCTGCCATACTTGTCTGTGCAACATCAATCATAAGGCACCTCATAGAAAATAAAAAACTCTGTTTCTATGGAAATTATAAAGCAAAAACGCAACAAGTGCAAGATATGTAAAAAAAAGTGCGATTTTGAACAAAGTCTGTATAGTTATTGAACCTGAGTTTTTGTAAGATGATGACAGAAGGAAAACAGATCTGAATGAACCGGATATAGACAATAAGAAAAAGAGTTACAAAACCAAAGGAGGAAAACTCGTGAAAGTATGTTACAAAGCAGGTGCTGTCACAGCACAGAATCATTATTATTCGATTGCTGCAGACGCAGTGGAGATTCGTGTATGGTTCCTTACGGATGATATCATCCGTATCCGGGCGGGGTTTGACGGGGACTGGGATGAAGCATCCTACAGTCTGGTAACAACCGCGTGGGAATCCCGCACAGATGAACTGATGAAGGATTATCGGAAGCGGATTAACGTAGCGGAAGCTGCACTGGTGGATGGTGAGACCAAGGCAGTGATTACCGGAAAGAAGCTCCGCCTGGAAGTGGAAAAAGATCCCTTCCGCATCTGTGTCTATGATGCAGAAGGAACCATGCTTCATGCGGATATTCCAGAGCTTGCGTACCGCGAGGATTCTAACAGGCGCCGCATTCATACCAGCCAGATTGAGGATGACGATTATTTTTACGGATTTGGTGAAAAAGGCGGCGAGATCAATAAAGCAGAGAAATATATGAACATGGCTCCCGGAGATGCGATGGGATACAATGCGAAGGAGACAGATTCCCTATACAAGCATATTCCGTTCTACATCAAGCTGCAGCGCGGCACGAAAAAAGCCGTCGGATATTTCTACCACAGCACGGCAGAATGTGACTTCAATATGGGACGCGAGAAGCGGAATTACTGGCACCGTTATTCTTCCTTCCGTGCGGATGCAGGCGATGTGGATTTATTCCTGATCGCGGGACCGTCGATCGGGGAGGTCATTGAGCGCTACACCGATCTGACAGGAAAGTCCGTACTTCTTCCGAAGTCTGCATTCGGATACCTGGGATCATCGATGTACTATCCGGAACTGCCGGAAAACTGTGACGATGCAATTCTGGAATTCATTGACACCACCAAGGAAGAGGGCATTCCGGTGGATGGTTTCCAGCTTTCCTCCGGATACTGTGCCGTCGAGACAGAGCAGGGCATCAAGAGATGCAGCTTTACCTGGAATTATAAAAGATTCAAGGATCCGGCGGACTGGTTCGCAAAGATGAAGCAGGCAGGCATCGTTGTCTCCCCGAATGTAAAGCCGGGAATGCTTCTCGTTCATCCGCTCCTCGAGGAGATGAAGGAAAAGAAGATGTTCGTCCTCGACAGCACAACGGATGAGCCGGGAATTGGTACCTGGTGGGGCGGAACCGGAATTTTCGTCGACTTTACCAAAGAAGAGAACCGCAGGAACTGGAAAGAGTATCTGAAGCAGGGTCTGATCCAGTATGGCTGCGAGTCTGTATGGAACGATAACTGTGAATACGATTCCATGGTAGACAAGGATGCCAGAGTATATTTTGAGGGAAAAGGCAGCACGATCGGTACGATGAAGCCGGTTATGAGCAACCTGATGTGCCAGCTGTCCAATGAAGCGGTGACGGAGTACAATCCATCGGTTCGTCCGTTCTCCGTGTGCCGGTCCGGACATGCCGGAATCCAGCGATACGCACAGGTGTGGGCTGGCGATAACCTGACCTGCTGGGATACGTTAAAATACAATATCGCAACCATTCTCGGAATGGGACTCTCCGGAGTCGCAAACCACGGCTGCGATGTCGGAGGTTTCTATGGTGTTTCTCCGGAACCGGAGCTTTTCGTCCGCTGGGTGCAGAACGGTATCTTTATGCCGAGATTTTCCATCCACTCGACCAACACCGACAATACGGTAACGGAACCGTGGATGTACACGGACAAGAAGCAGTATATCCGGGACGCAATCAAGTTCCGCTACCGCATGATTCCGTATCTGTATTCTCTGGAGAGCAGAGCGCATGAGACCGGTCTTCCGATTATGGAGCCGATGTTTATGGCATTTCAGAATGACCCGAAGACCTACAATGAAGGCGTAGATTTTATGTGGGGCGATTCACTCCTGGTAGCTAATGTTGTGGAAAAAGGAGCAAAGACCAGAAGCATTTACCTGCCGCAGACGGAGGATGAGAACGTCCGCTTCTATGATTTTTATACCAGAGAAGAGTATGCGCCGGGACAGACAATCGAGGTGCCGGTCGATATCAGTTCCATCCCGCTTTACATCAAGAGCGGTGCGATTATTCCGATGGCGGAGAATCAGATCTACAACCTGATGCATGAGACGGTAACCGGACTTCATATTCTTATGGCGCCGGACGTAGATTCTGAATTTACCGTATATGACGATGACGGAAAGACCAATGAGTACCAGAACGGGGCATATCTTAAGACCAATATTAAAGTGACAGCAGGAGTCAGAACCTGTGTGGACTTCACTTATGAAGGAAATTATGAGAATACCGTGGACACGATGTATCTGGATGTGGTACACAGGGAAAAAGCGCCGTTCTATGTTCAGATTGACGGTGTGGAAGTTCCGCATTTTCTTCACAGACGCAAATTTGAAGAAGCGCAGACCGGCTGGTATTACAGCCAGAGCTTAAAGTCGGTACAGGTGAAGTACCCGAATCCGAAAAAGGATCATCATGTGATGATTTCCTTTGAGGTATTCGATATGATTGGAATGTAATTTAAATTAAAATAAAAAAGGAAAAGGAGAACAAAAGCAATGAAAAAGAACATCGCCCTCATTTTGGCGGCAGCGCTCGTTCTGCCGACCGTAATTGCGGCAGGCGGCTGTGGAGCAAACTCCGGAGTTTCCAGCAGTGCAGAGGCAACGGCGGAGAATCCGATGGTATTGACCCTGGCACACGGTCTCTCCGAGACGCACACCGTACATATTGCCATGACGCAGTTTGCGGATGAGGTAAAAGAGAAGACCGACGGGCGCATCATTATCAATATTTTCCCGAACGGACAGCTTGGTTCTGAGACAGAGAACTTAGAGCAGCTGCAGGCAGGCGTAATCGCAATGACCAAGGTTTCCGCACCGGGTCTTGCCACCTACAATGAAGCCTACAATACGTTCGGCCTTCCGTACATTTTCAATGATACCGAAGACTTCTACGACATTATGGATTCGGAGGACATGCAGGATTTCTTCCTTTCTTCCGAGGAAGACGGATTTGTGACGATCACCTACTTCACATCCGGCGCCCGTTCCTTCTATACCAAGGACAAGGCAATCCGTGTACCGGAAGATTTAAAGGGATTAAAAATCCGTGTACAGGATATGAAGTCGCAGACGGATATGTTGACGGCGCTTGGCGGAACTCCGGTGGCAATGTCCTATGGTGATGTTTATACGGCTCTTTCCACCGGTATTATCGATGGTACCGAGAACAACGAGACGGCATTGACCACAGGTAAGCACGGTGAGGTCTGCAAGGTGTACTCCGTTGACCAGCACGCGATGATTCCTGACGTAATGGTCATGTCTGCAAAAGTATGGAACAATATTGCGCCGGAGGATCAGGAAATCATCCTGCAATGTGCGCATGATGCGACCGAATGGCACAAGGAAGCATGGGATCAGGCTGTGGATGAAGCAATTACGGAAGCGGAAGATATGGGTGTGGAATTTGTCTACGATGTAGATAAGGAAGCTTTCCGTGAAGCGACGGCGGGAATGATCGATGAATACCGCGAAGAATATCCGGGAGTTGCGGATTTGCTGGATAGAATTGATGGAATCAGAGAAGAGGAGGAGTAAAAAATGGCTAAGACCTTAGGCACGATTAAGAAATATATGAACAAAGTTCTCGCGGCTTGCTGCGCAGTCCTTCTGACGTTCATGACCTTCCTGGTATTGTGGCAGGTATTCACCAGATACGTCCTCAACAGCCCGGCGGCATTTACCGAGGAACTGGTAAAGTACTCGCTGATCTGGACCGGATTTATCGGCGCAGCCTATGCATTTTCCACCAGAGAGCATATGGCGCTGACTCTGGTAAGAGATAAACTGACCGGAAGACCGCATCAGATTCTGGTTATCTTCATTGATGCGCTGATTCTACTCCTTGCAATCTTTGTAATCACGATCGGCGGTTATAAGCTGGCAATGTCTGCAAGGGCAGAATTCTCCGCACTTCTGGGAGTTCCGAGAACGCTGGTATATTCCATCGCACCGATTTCCGGCATCTTTATCATCATCGCACAGATTATTAATCTCTACGAAGATATTACCGGAAACAAAGTAGAAGAATAAGGAGGGAAAAAATGAATATCGTACTAACAACTATCATTTTGTTTGTCGTTTTCGGCGTACTGCTGTTCATGGGTGTTCCGATTTCTGTAAGTATTATTGTATCTTCCATCGTAACTGCAATGTCTACCCTTTCCTGGGATCAGATTACGTTTATTACCATGCAGAAGATGAATTCCGGTATCGAAAGTTTTTCCCTGCTGGCGGTTCCTCTGTTCATCCTCGCCGGTAACATCATGAATAATGGCGGTATCGCAAAGAGGCTTGTCAATTTTGCACAGCTTTTTGTGGGAAAACTTCCGGGAAACCTGGCACAGGCCAATATCCTTGGAAACATGCTTTTTGGAGCGCTCTCCGGTTCTTCCGTAGCGGCTGCATCTGCAATGGGCGGATGTATCAGTCCGATTGAAAAAGAGCAGGAGTATGATCCGGCTTACTCGGCGGCAGCCAACATTGCTTCCGCACCGACCGGACTTCTGATTCCTCCGACCTCTGCATTCATCGTTTACTCTACCGTAGCCGGCGGCGTATCCATTTCCACGCTGTTCATGGCTGGATATGTTCCGGGTATCCTCATGGGACTCGGCTGTATGGTGGTTGCGTTTATCTATGCGAAAAAAATGGGCATCAAGGCGACCGGCCGTGACAAATCCATCAGTGTTGCAAAGACGATCTGGGATGCCATTCCGTCCCTGCTGCTGATCATTATCGTTATCGGCGGCATCGTATCCGGTATCTTTACTGCAACGGAAGGTGCAGGTATTGCAGTTCTTTACTGCCTCATCCTGTCCATCATTTACAAGAGTATCGATTTCAAGGGATTTATGGAGATTCTCCTGAACTCTGCAAAGACTTCCGGAATCATCCTGTTCCTGATTTCTGCTTCTTCCGCGATGTCATTCGTGATGGCTTATTCCGGAATCCCGGCAGCAATCAGCAGCGCGCTGCTCTCGGTATCCACAAACAAATATGTCATCTTCATCCTGATGAACGTCATTCTGATGATCATCGGTATGTTCATGGACATCACTCCGGCAATCCTGATTTTTACACCGATCTTCCTGCCGATTGCACAGAGCTTTGGCATGAGCGACATCCAGTTTGGCGTAATGTTAATTTTCAATATGTGCCTTGGAAATATCACACCGCCGGTAGGCTCCGTACTTTTTGTCGGATGCGGTATCGGACATGTATCGATTGAGGAAGTAACTCCGAAGCTTATTCCATACTTCCTGGTACTGATCGTGATGCTTCTTCTGGTAACCTTTGTACCGGGACTCTCCCTCGGAGTTCCGAGCCTCATGGGATTAGTTTAAGGATAGACCTGTGGAATTGCCGCAATAAGCATAGAACTCTTTTGGATTGATAAGTAATATTATTAGAAGACTAGAGAACAAAAAAGTTCCAGAATAAACAGACGCGGCAAATCTTTGAAGCAAAATTCACGTATTTCTTCCATGCCGTGGCTGGCATCCCATTCCGTGTCTTTACCACGTTTGGACACTCACGGAGTGTCCAAACTTGGAAAGACACGGATCATCACAGATGCCAGCAGCGGCATGGTTAGAAATACCGGATTTTGCGGTCAGATTTGCCGCCGCATGTTTATCTGGAACTTTTAAATATCTATTTCTTATAATATTACTTATCAAAGCAAAGAGCGATATGCTTATTGCGGCAGTTCCTTTGTGTAAGAGGTTATCTTACAAAGAGATATGCCGTGTAGGCGACGTATAATAATACGCAGACGGCGCCCTCCGCACGGCTCATGGACCGTTTGGTTCTCGCGAAAACAAACAGCAGGATACCGCTGCAGAGAAGCAGGACGCAGTCGATCACAGATTCGCCGAGTACGTGAAGCGGCGAGATGGCAGCGGACATGCCGAGGATAAACAGGATATTGAAGAGATTCGATCCGACCGCGTTGCCGAGCGCCAGACCGCTGTCTCCTTTTCTGGTTGCCACAATCGAGGTGACGAGTTCCGGCAGGGAGGTGCCGATGGCGATGATGGTCAATCCGATAAAATTCTGGCTGACACCAAAGTTTGCGGCGATGATGCAGGCGTTGTCGACGACCAGATCGCCACCGAAGATGACAGCGGCAAGTCCGCCGCCCATAAAGAGGATACTTTTCGGAAGCGGCAATACCTTACAGACCTCGCCTTCTTCACGGTTGCGCAGGGCGGAACGGATCATGCATGTGATGTAGAGAACCATTCCTGCCAGAAGAAGAAAACCTTCGACGCGGCCAAGCGTTCCATCGAGAAACATGAGGCACAGAATCAGCGTGACCAGAATATTGACGGGCATGTCCCGCTTTAAGATCTCCGCGTTCGTCTGAAAGCCGGACAAAAAGGCGCAGATTCCGACCACAACCAGACCGTTGAATATATTCGATCCGACGACATTGCTGATGGCAATATCGTTGCTGCCGCCAAGCGCAGCGTTGATGCTGACGGACGCCTCCGGAGCGCTGGTTCCCATGGCAACGATCGTAAGACCGATGATGACGCTGGGCACCTTTAAGATTTTGGCAAGCGAGGAACTTCCCTCCACAAAGAAATCCGCGCCCTTGACTAAGAGTACAAAACCGATGAGTAACAATACATATTCCATACGTGTTCCTTTCCTGCGACAAAGAAATGGGTATAAAAAAAGACCTTTATCGCATCAAAAATGAGTGATAAAAGTCTCGTTACTTACAATAATAACCGGCCTTGCGGCGTGATGACGATTATTATTTCAGCTTCTGCGCGCAGCGTCTGGCGCATCCGAAGATGAAAACTACTCCCTTTTATTAAGGCTATTTTAGGACGGGGCAAAAAAGATGTCAATAAAAATGTCGCTATTTGTCGAAATCCAAACGAAATCCAAGCGGAAGCCAGGCGGAATCTGCATGAAATCCGAACGAAATCCAAGCGGAACCCGGGTGGAACCCACATGAAATCCAGGCGCAATGAGCGCGGTATATCATCCGGACGGTTTTGCAAGATTATCGTTGTAACAATCGATGGATATGTCTATAATAACAGATAACAAACGGCAAGAGAACGGAGCGTGAGGACACATGTTTTTTATTATGGGAATTACGGACGGGAGAAAAGATTTTGATTTTCACCAGATGATGACCTGCGGTGCCTGCGGAGCTTACGGCAGATATCAGGTGTTCATGACATACACCGTACTTTCGCTTTTCTTTATCCCCTGCATAAAATGGAACAGACACTACTATGTGCAGGCGAGCTGCTGCAATGCGCTCTATGAGCTGGACGCGGAGATTGGAAAACGGATTGCGCGCGGCGGGGATGTCGAGATTCTGCCACAACATTTGCGTCCGGTGCACCCGGGGAATCGCGGAAACGGCTGGAATACTACAAAACAGTGCAGAAATTGTGGTTTTACGACCACGGAGGATTATGAATTCTGCCCGAAATGCGGTCTGCGGTTTTAACAGCGGCGCGGGATGCGGAATAGAAAGAGGTTACAAAGGAGAGAACAATGGAGACATGGTATTATGAAGTGGTCTCGATCGATGGAGATTACGCGAACTTAAGAAGAACGGATATCCCGTCAGAAGATTTGAAGCTTGTGGCGCGGGCACTGCTTCCGGCGGAGATTATGGAAGGAAGTCGTTTGAAATACGAGCTGATGCAGTACGAGATTGTGGAAGCATCGGTCGGCTGAGGAACGACGATCGATGTGGAACCGGTGCACGAGACGCAAAAAGTGTTGTTTGCGGCGGATGAGCTGACCGGGCTGATCTGGGCGGCGGCGCTGCAATGAGCGGACGGTAAGCCACTTTGCAGGGGGAAAGCAGATTGTTTTCGGAAATTCGCTGCAAACACCTTGACAGTTCTGATTTTTTGAAATAGAATCTAAAGCAGCGCGAAGAAGAGAAGAGTACCAGTGCGGCACCCTACAGAGAGAGATGCATACGGTGGAAGCATCTTGGAAGAAAGCCCTGGGAAGACCACCTCTGAGCGACCCTAATCCGGTCCGGTGATTCCGTTATCATCAAACGAGTGATTTCCCGACAGCGGGATGCGTGATCCGAGAGGATCCGGCAGTCCGGCATGGTTTTACGGGAATAAGCAGGGTGGAACCGCGGATACAGTATATTCGTCCCTCATACAGGCACAGGTCTGTATGGGGGATTTTTTTCGTCCGGAAAAAGCATCCGGGCGCAGAACAAGGAGGAAGAAAATGGTAGATTTTAAAGCAGATGAGAGACTGAACACACTCAATCATTCCTGCGCGCATGTGATGGCACAGGCAGTGAAGCACTTATACCCGGAAGCAAAGTTCTGGGTAGGCCCGGTCGTAAAGGAAGGATTTTATTATGATATCGATCTTGGCGATAACGCAGTCAACGATGATGTGATCGCGGCGATCGAAAAAGAGATGAAGAAGATCTGCAAAGAGGGCAAGAAGATCTACAGACGTGAGATCTCAAAGGCAGAGGCATTAGAGCTTTTTAAGAACGACGAGTACAAGCTGGATCTGATCAGCGATCTGGAGGACGGAACGATCTCCGTCTACGACCAGGGCGATTTTACAGATCTTTGCCGCGGACCGCACGTGGACAATACAAAGCTCTGCAAGAATTTCAAGCTGGTAAAATATTCCGGCGTGTACTGGAAGGGCGATGCGAACAACCACGTGATGCAGCGTATTTACGGTGTATGTTTCCCGACAGCCGAGGAGCTGGAGGCACATCTGAAGCTTTTGGAGGAGGCAAAGGAGCGCGACCATAGAAAGATCGGCAAGGAGATGCAGCTGTTTATGTCCGACGATCTGGTAGGACGCGGACTGCCGATGTTCCTTCCGAAGGGCTATACCGTATGGCAGGAGCTTGAGAATTATATCAAGGCAAAAGAGAGAAAGCTCGGTTATCTGCACGTTATGACACCGTGTGTCGGCACGGTTGGTCTGTACAAGACTTCTGGTCACTGGGATCATTATAAGGAGAACATGTTCCCGGCAATGGAAATGGAGGGAGAGTCCTTTGTCCTTCGTCCGATGAACTGCCCGCACCACATGATGATCTATGCAAACAGAATGCACTCCTACAAAGATCTGCCGATCCGTATCGGTGAGATCGCACACGACTTCCGTTTCGAGGCGAGCGGTACGTTAAAGGGTATTGAGAGAGGAAGACATTTCTGCCAGAACGACGCGCACCTGTTCGTAACACCGGAGCAGATCGAGTCTGAGTTCGCCAGCGTGGTGGCTCTGATTTTTGACACCTACAAAGACTTCAATATCACCGATTACCGCTGTGTACTGTCCTTAAGAGATCCGGCGGACAAGGTAAAATATCACGACGATGACGCTATGTGGGATATGGCGGAGAATGCACTCCGAAAGGTATTAAACGATATCGGCATCGAGTATACAGAGGAGATCGGCGAGGCGGCATTCTACGGCCCGAAGCTGGATGTCAACGTAAAACCGGCAATCGGCAACGAGTACACACTTTCTACCTGCCAGCTGGATTTCTGCCTGCCGGCGAAGTTCAACTTGACCTACATTGACAGTGACGGAACGAAGAAGACTCCGGTTGTTCTTCACAGAGCAATCCTTGGTTCCCTGGATCGTTTCATGGCTTACATTCTGGAGGAGACGAAAGGCAACCTGCCGCTCTGGCTCGCACCGGTACAGGCAAAGATCCTTCCGGTCAAGAATGAGGATGAGGAGTTGAATGCATATTCTCACGAGGTATACAAATACCTTGAGGATAACGGAATCCGAGTGGAGATCGATGAGAGAAACGAGAAGCTGGGCTATCGGATCAGAGAGGCACAGATGGAAAAAGTTCCGTATCTTCTGGTTCTCGGCAAGAACGAAGTGGCAGACCGGACGGTAAGCTACAGACTTCACGGAGAGCAGCAGTCTACGACGGTATCCATGGAAGACTTCCTCGCCATGTTGCAGGAGGATATCCGCACGAAGAAGCTGAATCCGGCTGCCGCAAAATAAATCATTATACGGCGGAGAGCGATTGGCTCTCCGCCGTTTTACTTGAACTTGAGATCATTTAATAGTATAATCACTACGATCAATAAAATATGAATATGTGCAAGAATAGATAGGAGGAATCTATTATGGTTACCTGGAACAACTTGGATACCCTTGCTTCTTTCAAGGAGCTTTCCAAAATGGAACGTGTGAATCTTGTCGAGGCAATGTCCGGAGAGAACGGTGCTGACCGTGTGAAGAATTACAGTGTGCCGATGGCTGGCGGATTTTCTTACAACTATGCAGCCAAGCAGGTGGATGATAAGGTGCTTGCAGCACTTGTAAAGCTGGCTGAGGAAGCACAGCTTGCGGAGAAGTTTGAGGCACTTTACAATGGTGAGGTGATCAACACTGGTGAGAAGCGTCTGGTGCTTCATCACATGACACGCGGACAGCTCGGTGATGCTGTGACGGCAGACGGTGTGGATAAGCGCAGCTTCTATGTAGAGCAGCAGGAGAGAATCGCTGATTTTGCCAACAAGGTACATTCCGGCGAGATCACCAATGCGGCAGGAGAAAAGTTCACAACAGTTGTTCAGATCGGTATCGGTGGTAGTGACCTCGGTCCGCGTGCGATGTATCTGGCACTTGAGAACTGGGCGAAGAAAAACGGCAAGTTCAAGATGGAAGCAAAGTTCATCAGCAACGTAGACCCGGATGATGCTGCAGCAGTGCTGAATTCCACCGATGTGGCACATTCCATTTTCGTACTGGTATCCAAGTCCGGTACAACACTGGAGACTCTGACGAACGAGTCTTTCGTAAAAGATGCATTAAAGAAAGCGGGACTGGATCCGTCCAAGCATATGATCGCTGTAACGAGCGAGACATCCCCGTTAGCGAAGAGTGATGATTACCTTGCAGCATTCTTTATGGATGATTATATCGGAGGACGTTTCTCCTCCACTTCCGCAGTTGGCGGCGCCGTATTATCCCTGGCATTCGGACCGGATGTGTTCGCACAGTTCCTCGAGGGAGCTGCTGCAGAGGATCAGCTTTCCGCAAACAAAGACGTATTGAAGAATCCGGAGATGCTCGATGCACTGATCGGCGTTTACGAGCGCAACGTACTGGGCTATCCGGCTACGGCAGTGCTTCCGTACTCCCAGGCACTCAGCCGCTTCCCGGCACATTTACAGCAGCTTGACATGGAGTCCAACGGTAAGTCGGTGAACCGTTTCGGTGAGCCGGTAGACTACCCGACAGGACCGGTGATCTTCGGCGAGCCTGGCACGAACGGACAGCATTCGTTCTACCAGCTGCTGCATCAGGGCACAGACATCGTACCGCTTCAGTTTGTCGGCTTTAAGAACAGCCAGATCGGCACAGATGTTGTGATCCAGGACAGCACAAGCCAGCAGAAGCTCTGCGCAAATGTCGCAGCTCAGATCGTCGCATTCGCATGCGGCAAATCCGATGAGAACCGCAACAAGAATTTCGAGGGCGGACGTCCATCCAGCATCATCATCGGTGAGCAGGTAAACCCACAGTCTCTCGGAGCACTTCTGGCACACTTTGAGAACAAGATTATGTTCCAGGGCTTCCTGTGGAATGTGAACAGCTTCGATCAGGAAGGCGTACAGCTCGGAAAGGTTCTGGCAAAGCGCGTGCTTGCACATGAGACCGACGGTGCCCTGAAGGTATTCAGCGATCTGTTAAACATTTAATATAACGAAAAAGAACTGTGTCACGTCCCGCGGCAGATGTGCGGCGTACACAGTTCTTTTTTTGTGTGTTGGGAAGGGCGGACGGCATGGCAGTATTGCGGGAAATAGCGGCAGTGCAATTCTTTGGAGCAAAATTTCAGAAGTTCTTCGGATGCGTCAGCGGCATCCGGTTTGCTGTCTCTTTTGGCGTTCGACTGCGCGCCGCGGGTGTCCGCAGGCAACGGACAAAGCGTCGGCTTTCTAGTCTCGCTAGGCAGACCGCTTCACAAAGTCCCGATCAGACCGCGCAATCCGAAACTCGGTGTCTGCCCGCATTTAAAACACGGCGGCAGACACCTCAGACAGTCGTTTGCGCGGTCCGGTTTTACTCATCGGTCTGCCAAGCGAGACACAAAAGCCGTCGAAAATGTCCGATTGCCCGCGAACATCCGTGGTGCACTGTCGAACCTCAAAAAGACAGGAATCATCGCAGATGCCGTTGACGCGTCCGATAGAACTGCGGAATTTTGCGACAGAATGCGCTGCCGCGATTTCCTGCAATATGCACAAGCCGTCATAACGACAAAAGAAAAAGAACCGTGTACGCCGGGGCACTGCCGCTGGATGGACACGATTCTTTTTCGTTATAAAAATGTTTTTAAGATCTGAAGGACTCCATTCTCCCAGTAGGGCGCACAGGTATCTTTTGCCGCGGCGATGACTTCCTCTCTGGCGTTGGCGACGGCGTAACTCCTGCCGGCGTTCTGCAGCATCTCGATGTCGTTCAGGTTATCCCCGAACGTGCAGGTCTCTTCCGGTGAAATGCCGAAATGCTTCTGCACGAACTCGATCGCGGTTCCCTTGTTCGCACCGAGCGGATTGCAGTCCATCCACTCTTTGCCGGCGGCGGCAAGCTGTGCCTTGTCCTTCCATGCCGGGGTGAAGAGCGGCGCACACATTTCCTCACAGGCAGATTTGTGGTAGACGGTGAACTTGATGATATCCTGCTCAGGGATGTCGGCTAGGCGCTCAGCCTCCCGGATATCGTAGCCGTAGGAATCGCGCAGCCAGTGGAACATGCGGCTTCCGGCGTCCTCGGCGAGACAGTAGTCCGGTGTGGCGACAAAACAGTCACAGTGCGGCATCTGTTCCTGCACCATGCGGCACATGCCACTCCAGACATCGCGCGGCATCGTGTGAACCATCAGAATCTCCTGTGGGGTGCGCACGACCGTGCCGCCGTCCGTGATGTAGAGCAGCTGATCTTTGATCGGTGCAAACAGCTTCCGCTCACTGATGAACTGTCTGCCGGAGCAGACAGCAAAAATGATTCCTTTCTGGACAAGTTCCTTAATGACAGTCATGTATTCGGGATCGATCTGCATCGTTCCGTCTTTTACCAGTGTCCCGTCGACATCGGTGGCAATCAGTTTTATCATGGGATTCTCCGTTCCAGGGCTGATGTGTGCCCTGTTCTGTAAATGTTTCTGGATACAACAGCTGTATTATAACGTCGGGAGGCATATTTTGCAAATACCAACGGTTGTAAAATGTGCGGCAATCGATTACAATTTTATCTGGGTCATCTTAGGATGACATACACGAAAGAAACAGGATATTTTCCGGAAAAACGGGAATGTTCTGATAAGGAGAGAAACATGGCGGTTGGATTATGTCACAGCGACAAAAAGTCAGTCTGCAGAAATCTGCAGTACAATGAGAATGTAAATATGCCGGACAGCCCCGGATGGAAATGGGTGCAGACGGTACAGACGGAAGCGGCGGATCGTTATCTGATCCGGCTCAAAAGCAGGGAGGAAGGAAGAGCGCGCAAGACGTACCGCGTGGAAGTGAAGGAAGATACAGTGGATGCAAAGAGTGCGCCCAATGTGACACAGATTGTGCTTCTGCTGCTGTTGCTTCCGCTGTTGGGGATTATTTTTGCGGGACTCCGCTACAGCTTAACCTCGTTAAATCCGCAGGACGATCTGCAGCTGGTGCTGATACTTACCGTGATTGCCGCGATACTTGGGCTTAGAATCTGGCTGATACAGCGGAAGGCGGATAAAACGCTCCGCTATTTTCTCATGACGCGGATCATCAATGCGCCGGGAAATAGGAACGGGGCATATGCGGGTGCCGCGCAGCGCACCGCAGACCAGACCTGGGGACGGACGGCATATGCAGAAGACGCGGCATATGCCGGGGACGCAGCATACGCAGGAGAAGACATTGCCGGTTCGGTGGAGATGGAAGAACCGGAAGAGCGGGTCTGGGTGGCGGAGTGGCACTTGTCGGAGGCGTACCGGCGTTACAGCCGCCTGCAGGCAATCCCACTTGCGGCACTTGCACTGGGGGGAATCATATTTTTGTACGCGATTGCGTACCGGTTTAACACGTCCCATGACACTGCACGCACGATGCTTCTGATGGGAGAGGCGGGGCTTTATATGACATTGCTCGCCCTTTTGAGCAAGGTGATGGAGTACTGCTATCTGAAGAAAGCAAAAGCGCAGGCAAAGCGTTATCATGCCAGAATTGCCCGCGTCATAACAACCGGAAAAAACGGCGCGAACAGCTATTACCTGTATGAGTTTGTCGATGAACTGGGGCGAAAGTGCGAGGTGCGTGCCATGTATCCGGTGCGGCCGGCGAATGCCGCAAACGCGCAGGATATGGCGGGCGGAGAGGCAGACATCTGGTTTGACGTAGAACGTTTTCCGTATGCGTTTTCAGAAAAAGACGGCGCACCGGAGATCCGTCTGAAACTGCGCAGTATGATTGCAGGAACGGCAGTGGCCGCGGCCGTGATCGCTCTGGTGTTCGCGTATGGGGGAACCCATTACGTGGCGTACAATCAGGATGCCGACAGCCTTCTGATGTCCTATGATTCCAAAAAGGCAGAGTCGGATCTGACGTTTGAGGATGTGCGGGACAATCCGACCGTGCGATGGATCATAGACGCCTACGCGATCTACGTTCCGTTTGAGAGCGGGGAATATGGAGAACTGGGCGGTCACTCGCTAAATGACTGGGATCAGGAGCAGGTGAAGGAATATCTGTCTGACTGGTGGGGCATTACGAGCCGGGCAACGGCGACCCGCACGATCAGCCAGATGCTGAAAAAAGGAACCAGAGCGTCTTACCGTCATGCGTTTGAAACTTACCTGAAAAAAGGGTATCTGTCGATGGATGAGAATGGTTATGTCGATATTATAAGCATCAGTGAGATCCCGGAGGATGAGCAGTGCCGGACATGGGTATGCTATGATGCGTATGGACATCTGGACACGCGCGGTGTGGATGCCTGGGATTATGTCCGTATTATGCGCATCACGGGACTGTGCTATCAGTGCGGTTACATCAGCCTCGAGGAGTGCCTCGACCAGTGTCTGCCGATTGCGCAGAGACTGCAGAAGGAATATGGAAGCTTTGAGGAGATTTTTGAAAGCTACATCTATGGATATCAATTCTGGAAAAATGACAGCGATGACGACAGGATCTATTTTTACCGGAGGGCGGCGGGAGAAGCCGTCGAAAATATTCAGTCGGAGTACAATACAGAACTGGTAAAAGACTGGGAGTAGGAGAGAAGGATGGAACAGGAGACACAGACACCGCACAAGCGGCGGGTGCGTTACAAGGGAAAATATCCGAAGAAGTTTGAGGAAAAATACAAGGAACTGCAGCCGGAGAAGTATCAGGACACGATCGAGCATGTGATCCGGAAGGGAAATACGCCGGCGGGAATGCATATCTCGATTATGGTAAAAGAAATTCTGGACTTTTTGCAGATTGAGCCCGGAGAGCAGGGATTTGATGCGACGCTCGGCTACGGCGGGCACACGCGTGCCATGCTGGAATGTCTGAAAGGACAGGGACATATCTGGGCGACCGATGTGGACCCGGAGGAGTCCGCCAAGACGAAAAAGCGTCTGGAGGATCTGGGATTCGGGGAGGATCTTTTGACGGTGCGCCTTCAGAATTTCTGCACGATCGATGAGATCGCAAAAGAGGTCGGCGGCTTCGACTTTATTCTGGCGGATCTTGGCGTGTCGTCCATGCAGATCGACAATCCGAAGCGCGGCTTCTCGTTTAAGGTGGATGGACCGCTGGATCTCAGGCTCAATCAGGAGACGGGGATCAGCGCGGCGGAGCGGCTGGATACGATCACGCGGGAGGAACTTGCCGGGATGCTCTATGAGAACTCCGACGAGCCGTACTGTGAGGAGCTGGCAAAAGCGATCACGGACGAGATCCGCAGGGGCAGCCACATCGACACGACGACAAAGCTGCGCAGGGTGATCGAGGATACGCTGGATTTTCTGCCGGAGAAGGAGAAAAAGGACACAATCAAAAAGACCTGCCAACGCACATTCCAGGCACTGCGCATCGATGTGAACCAGGAGTTTGAGGTGCTGTATGAATTCATGGAAAAGCTTCCGGGAGCATTAAGACCGGGCGGGCGCGTGGCAATTCTTACCTTCCACTCGGGAGAGGACAAGCTTGTGAAGCAGGCGCTCAAAGAGGGATATAAGAGTGGTATTTACAGCGACTATGCGAAGGACGTCATCCGTCCGTCGGCGCAGGAGTGCGCTGCAAATGGAAGGGCGCGTTCCACCAAAATGCGCTGGGCAGTCAGGGCATAAGAAAAAGGACATCATCGGAGCAATAAATCCGGTGTTGTCCTTTTTTGGTACTTAAAAAGTACAAGTGCCATACAGGCGAAAGTTGTATTGCAACTGTGATAGAAAGTAGACAAACATTGTGGCGGAAGTGGAAATAAGGTACAAAACCGCCGGATAAAACAGTGGAAATATGGCGCGATATATGGTAAAACGCACAATAGATACAAAATAACTGCAAAAAAGTATGACAAAATACACACAAAACAATACAACTTTTAGAAAAAACTTGGTTGTATTTTCTTGAGAAAAAAGCAGGGAGTATCTATAATAAAATCACAAAAGGTTTTTACACAACCCAAATAAAATGTATAGGGAGGAAAAAGCATGAAATTGAAAACAATTTTCAAGAAGGTGACAGCTGCCGCGCTGGCAGCGACCATGGTTGTGGGTATGGCGGCCTGTGGATCGGGTTCCGAGACGGCGAGCAGTTCTGACTCGGCAGCGTCTTCATCCGGTACGGAGGCAGCGGCAACACCGGCAGTGACAGACAACTCCAAGATTAAGATCGGAGTTTCCATCTGGTCATCCACCGACGTTCTCGGTTCCCAGTGTAAGTTGATTCTTGATGCAGCGGCTGATGCTCTTGGGGTGGAGGTTCAGTACGTGGATCAGGGGCACGTATCCGAGAAGGTTACAGCATCTGTGGAGCAGCTGGTAGCAGCAGGATGCCAGGGTATTATCATTTGTAACTCATCCGATACAGAGATGACATCCGCAATTAAGACATGTAACGACAACGGCGTATATCTGGCACAGTTCTTCCGTATTATCAGCGAGACGAACAGCGCAGACATTTATCAGGCAGCAAAAGATTCTGCTTATTACATCGGAGCAGTACATGAGGATGAGCCGGCAAACGGTGAAGCTCTTGTAAACATCCTTCTTGATAAGGGTGACCGTGACATCGGTCTGATCGGCTGGGAGCAGGGAGATGCAACCTGGCTTGGAAGATGGGAAGGCTACAAAGCAGGCGTTGACAAGTGGAACGAGGCACATCCGGATGATCCGGCACAGCTTTCTGAGCCGCAGTACGCAGGTACAACTTCCGAAGGTGGTTCCAAGGCAGCAGAGGCTCTTATGGCAGCAGATCCGAACCTGGATGCACTCATCCCGGCAGGCGGCGGCGGTGATCCTCTTCAGGGTGCAATCGCAGCAGTAGAGCGTGCAGGCAAGACCCAGGATATCGATATCGTATCTACAGATTTCCTTCCGGATCTTGGAGACAGACTGGAGAACGGCTCCATGGCTGGTGAGTCTGGCGGACATTACTGTGATCCGTTAATTGCATTCATGATGGTTTACAACGCAATAAAGGGCAACTACACAGGATTTGCAGGCAACTTCGAGGACGTTTCCTTCCCGTACCTGTATGTATCCTCTGCAGAAGACTATCAGGCATATGAGAAGTATTTCGTAGACCAGCTTCCGTACACATCCGATGAGCTTGTTGAGATGTCCAATCTTGACTTAAGCGCTCTGAAAGAAGCAGCAAAGAATATTTCTATTGAAGATGCAGCATCACGTGCAGGGAATTAGTTCCAAAGACTGAGCGTTACTTCAAAAGGTCGGTGTCGCGTGGAGATACCGGCCTTTTGTATGAAAGGATGGCTCACACAGCGTGACATCCGTTGATTCGAGTAAGAAAAAGAGGTAGATAATATGGGTTCAAAAAAGCTGTCGGGAAGCGCAAAGGGCTATCTGATTCTTCTGTCGCTGGTTGTGGTTTCCTGGGTAATCTTTAAAATACTGACACCGCATAATTTTGGCTCGCCGGCCAATATGCTCAACTACTTTCAGGCCAGCCTGATTGCAACTGTGGGTGCGGTCGGATTCTATTTCGTCATGGTTATGGGAATGTTCGACTTCTCCATTGGTGCCAACATCATGCTTTCTGCAATCGTGGGATGCGTGTTTGCCACCCGGTTTAACATGGGGTACCTCGGACTGATCTTGGGCTGTGTGCTCACCGGCACGATCGTCGGTCTGTTAAACGGTCTGTTTTATGTAAAATTGAGAATTCCGTCGATGATTGTTACAACGGGTCTCGCATTGATTTATGAGTCACTTGCAAACTATATCGCAGGCGGCGTGGAGCAGACGCTTCCGTCAAATCTGCGCGCATTCGGTCAGATGCCGTGGGATATTATCCTGGCGATTGTTGCGTGCATTGTAGCATATATCTTTTTGAATTATACGAAAATCGGAACTTACACCTATGCAATCGGAAGCAACGAGTTCGTTGCCAAGAACATGGGTATCAATGTCAATAAATACAAGGTGCTTGCATTTGTGTTAAGCGGCGCGTTCTTGGGAGTTATGGCGATCTTAACCATCAGCTACGGTTCCTCCATGGTGGCGGTAACCGGTATGGCGTCCATGAGCCGTAACTTCGTACCGACGATGGGATGCTTCTTCGGACTGGCGTTCAAGAAATACGGTATGCCGCTGCAGGCGATTGTGATCGGTGAGTTCGTCATCAACATCATTTTCTTCGGATTCATCGCACTTGGCGCCCCGACCGCGATTCAGGACGTCATCACAGGTCTGGCACTGCTTATCATCATCACCGTGACCACCAAAGTCACAAAAGGTGAAATTGTCAAGTAATCGAGGAGGAGAATGCAATGAGTGAAGTCAGATTACAGGTAAAAAATCTTTGCAAGTCCTTCGGTATTACGAAGGCAGTACAGAATGTTTCCTTTAATGTCAACAAGGGAGAGGTTCACGCGCTGATCGGGGAGAACGGTTCCGGAAAATCAACGCTGACCAACATGCTGACCGGTATTTACAGCATCGGAAGCGGAACCTTTATCCTCGACGGAAAAGAGATTCATCCAAAGAATCAGGTGGAAGCGAACAATGAGGGCGTTTCCATTATCGTACAGGAGCTGGGAACCTTGTCCGGACTTACGGTCGCGGAAAATATTTTCCTGGGACACGAGGAACAGTTCGTACATTTCGGAATCAAAAATACCAAAGCCATGAACCGCAAGGCAACGGAATTACTTAAGAAATACGGATTTGACCGGATCAAGGCATCCGACATCATCGATAATTATAATTTCGAGGACCGCAAGCTGGTAGAGATCGTAAAAGCGACATACTTCGATCCGAAGATCGTTGTCGTGGACGAGACGACGACCGCATTGTCCCAGGAGGGACGCGATGAACTCTACAAGCACATGGACCGTATCCGCAACAGCGGAAACTCCGTAATTTTCATTTCACATGACCTGCCGGAGGTTCTGGAGAAATCCGATACCATCACGATCCTGCGCGACGGCATCTACATTGATACCGTAAAGAGTGCGGATGTGACCGAGGATGATCTCAAGCGTCTGATGGTTGGACGTGAGGTGACCGGTGATTACTATCGTGCTGATTACGGAGAGAAAGTCTCGGATGAGGTTGTGCTTTCCGTGAAAAACGTGACGGTGCCGGGCATCATCAGCGATATCAGCTTTGATCTTCACAAAGGTGAGATGCTTGGTTTCGGCGGATTGTCCGAATCCGGAATGCACGAGGTCGGAAAAGCGATTTTCGGCGCATCCTACGACAGAGAGGGCACGGTGACGCTGGCGGACGGAACACAGATCAACGATATTCCGACAGCAATCAAGCACAGCATTGCTTACACGTCCAAGGATCGTGACAACGAGTCCGTGGTCATGAACCAGAGCATCGGCGACAATATCTGCCTGCCGTCCCTGGATGAACTGTCGAACAAGGCACATTTCATCAGCGATAAGAAAAAAAAGAAATTTGCAAACAAATATGCCAAGCAGATGTCGGTAAAGATGGTCAATACGGATCAGTTCGTGTCGGATCTCTCCGGCGGTAACAAGCAGAAGGTGGTACTGGCGCGCTGGATCGGTAAGGATTCGGACATCATCGTCTTAGACAGCCCGACGCGAGGCATTGATATCAAGGTAAAGCAGGACATCTACCAGCTCATGAACCAGATGAGAAAAGAGGGCAAATCCATCATCATGATCTCGGAGGAGCTGATGGAGCTGATCGGTATGTGCGACCGTATCATTATTATGAAAGATGGCAAGATCAACGGCGAACTGGAGCGTAATCAGGATCTTAATGAGAACAGTCTGATTACGATGATGGTATAAGGAGGCAGTCATGGAGAATCAAGCAAAGACGAACACAGAACAAAAAGAGCAGCAGCTCAAAAAATTATCCAAGATGTCGTTGATTCGTTCACTTCTGCCGGTGGTGGGACTGGTCGTGATCTTCCTTCTGTTCAATGTATTAACAGATTTTAGAATGGTTGGAAATCTGTCACTGGTACTTTCCCAGGTATATGTGACGATGATAGCGGCAACAGGCGTTTTCTTTATTATGACAATGGGCGGTCTCGATTTCTCACAGGGATCGATTTTGGGAATTGCATCCATCGTTGTGTGTATGCTTTCCAAGATCAGCATTCCGTTAGCAATCGTGGGAGGAATCGCGGCAGGCGCGGCGATCGGAGCATTGAACGGTTACTTTTATGTATACCGCAAGATCAAATCGTTTATCGTTACGATCTGTACCATGTTCTTATTCCGTGGATTTATCAAATATCTGACCACCAATGCACCCGTGGCAGGTTCCGCAAAGCTCATTAACTACGACAGCACAGCGCTTAAAATGACGCTCACGATTGCTGTTGTGGTAATCGGATTCATCGTATTCCGCTTCACGAAGTTCGGAACCTATTTAAAGGCGATCGGTGCAGGAGAGAAAGCGGCAATGTTTTCCGGTATCCGCACCGACCGCATGAAGTTTTTGATCTACGTTCTGGCAGGAGCGATCACCGGATTTGCGGCATTTATCAACGTCATCAAAGTCGGATCGGTAACATCTTCCGGCGGTAACCAGTTGGAGACACAGATCCTCATTGCACTGGTACTCGGCGGTATGCCGATCTCCGGCGGAGCAAAAGTCCGGTTTGAGAATATCATCGTAGGGTCACTGCTCTACATCGTGCTCAGCAGCGGACTGACCATGATGGGATTCACGACACAGATGATGCAGTTGATTCAGGGTGTCGTATTCCTGATATTCGTGGCAGTATTTGCGGATCGCCAGTCATTGCAGGTAATCAAGTAACACCGCAGGGGCGTGGAGAGACAATCGGACAGCAGAGTTGCAACAGGAAGCGGGGGAACAGAAATGTCAGAAAAAATCGGTGAGCAGAGTCTGTTAAAATATGAGAAATTGTACAACTGGGGCAGAACTTTAATCACGAGCGGAGTGATTCAGAATGAGGACAAATTTCCGTCGGAGAACATTCTGCAGAAAAAGTTCGGGTATTCCAGACAGACGGTGCGCACTGCGCTAAATCAGCTTGAAGCAGAGGGTCTGATCAAGAGAGTCAAGGGGAGCGGCACATATGTATCGTATGAAGGCAACTTGAGAAACGGAGAGAGACCGCGCATCGGCTTGATTTTAAGCTATTTTTCTGACTATCTGTTCCCCCGCGTTTATGATGGAATCGATTCTGTTATGAAGGAAGCCGGATATGACATCGATGTAGCCGTCACAAAGAACCGGCTGAACGATGAGGCGCTTTATCTGGAAGGTCTGCTCAACGGCAATGTGGCAGGATTTATTATTGAAGGAACACGCTCCTTTTTCCCGAATCCGAATATCCGTCTCTACGAGGAGATCCGGAAGCGGAACATTCCGACGCTGTTTATTCACAATCATTATTCCAATCAGCGTTTTGACAGTGTGGAGATGTCGGACGCCCGCGCCGCCTACAAGCTGACCGAAATTCTGATTCAGAACGGACACCGCAGGATCGCGGGAATTTTCAAGTATGATGATATGCAGGGAATCGAGCGCTATAAAGGGTTTGTGGAATGTCTGTCGGATTACGGGGTAAAGTTTGACGACGACTGGATCCGCTGGTACTCCACGAAGGATATGGAGGAGAAACTCAGCAAAAAGGGACTTCTCCGGATGTACCGCCGCACGAAAGACTGCACGGCGATGATTGTATACAACGATGAGGTCGCCGGCTATTACATGGAGTTTCTTGAGGAACGTGGACTGCACGTGCCGGAAGATGTATCGCTGGTGTCCTTTGACGATGAGGAGCTGCAGCAGGATGCGAGGGTCAAGGTGCTGTCGGTGGTTCACCCGAAGTACAATCTAGGCAGGATTACCGGGAAAAATCTGCTGCGCATGATGGATGATCCGGACTGGCAGAACAAGAATTATTCCTACCGTTTTCCGGTCAGCATCAACGACGGGAATTCAGTAAAAGATATCCGGTGAAAAATATCATATCCGCTGACATGCGAAAACGGTCGGCGGTATGTTTGAAAAGAAATGTTTCGGTGCACACTATGCATTGATGTTACATCTGTTTTGTGATATGCTGTCTCTTATGACAAAAAGGCGGTATATCACAATTTCTATTTTAGAGAGGGAGAAGCGATTATGTGTACAGCAGCAACCTATCGGACGAAGGATTTCTATTTTGGAAGAACACTGGATTATGAATTTTCCTACGGTGAGGAGATCGTCATCACACCGCGGAATTATGAATTTAACTTCCGGCATATGGGACAGGCAAAAGAGCATTATGCCATCATCGGCATGGCGCATGTGGCGGGGGACTATCCGCTGTATTATGATGCTATCAACGAGAAGGGAATTGGCATGGCAGGACTGAACTTCGTTGGAAATGCCGTCTACGCAGAGGTGACTGAGGGAAAAGAGAATGTGGCTTCATTTGAGTTCATCCCGTGGGTGCTCCGCCAATGCGCGACGATGGATGAGGTGCGGGCGCTCCTTGCAAAAATAAATCTGGTCGGAACCCCGTTCGCCGAGCAGTTCCCGGCGTCACAGCTGCACTGGATCATCGCAGACGAAAATGAGGCAATCACGGTGGAGTCGGTGGCGGATGGTCTGCACGTCTACGAGAATCCGGTGGGCGTTCTTACGAACAATCCACCGTTTGCACAGCAGATGTTTATGCTCAACAACTATATCGGACTGTCCCCGAAGCAGCCGGAGAATTCTTTCGCAAAAGATGTTCCGCTTAACACTTACAGCCGCGGAATGGGTGCGTTGGGACTTCCGGGAGATCTCTCTTCCGCGTCCCGTTTTGCGCGTGTGGCGTTCACGAGGATGAATGCCGTTTCCGGCGATTCGGAGGCGGAGAGCGTCAGCCAGTTTTTCCATATTTTAGGGTCGGTGGATCAGCAGAGAGGCTGCTGTGAAGTGGCGGAAGGAAAATACGAGATTACGATTTATACGTCCTGCTGTAATGCGACCAGAGGAATCTACTATTACACGACCTATGACAATCACCGGATCATGGGCGTGGACATGCATGCGGAAGATCTCGACGGAACAACGCTCACCTGCTATCCGATGATCGCGGAAGGTCAGGTGAGCTGGCAGAACGGACAGAATTAAGACTGCGGTGAGAAAAATGCGACGGCGATGGCGCCGGGACCGACATGGGTTCCGATCGTCGCACCGAGGGAGCAGACCGGGAGCTGGTCCGTGTGTCCGCTCCAGAGTGCTTCGCTGTCTTTGATATATTTTTGCAGCATCTCATCGCTGAGTCCGGTGTAACCGAGGCAGAAGGGGCGGGTAAAATCGATTCCGTCTGCCTTTTCTATTTCCTTCATGAGAAAATTATTCCCGTTTTTGGAGCCACGCGCCTTGCCGAGCATGATGATCTCGCCTTCCGATACGGCAACGACCGGCTTGATCGCCATGGCGCCGCCGAGAAATGCGGTGGCGGCGGAGATGCGGCCGCCTTTTTTCAAATATTCCAGCGTATCCAGGACACCGAGAGTGTGGATCTGCTCCTTGGAGGCTTCTAAGATTCCGACAATTTCTTTGGCTGATAATCCCTGATCTTTTAACAGAAGCGCATACTTGACCAGAATGCCCTCGCCGATGGTGGCGTTATAGCTGTCGATGACAAAAACTTTTCCTGCAAAATCTTCTGCCGCGATCGTGGCACTCTGGTAAGTGCCGGAGAGACGGCTGGAGATCGTGATTGCAATGACGGTCTCCCCGTCCGCCACCGACCTGGCATATGTCTCTTCAAAAGCGGCGGGGGATACCAGACTGGTCGTGGGCAGAGTGTCGCTCTCAATCAGCTTTTCGTAGAATTCGTGATGACTGATTGTGACGCCGTCGAGGTATTCCGTATCGCCGAAGCGTATCGCAAGCGGCAGAATAGTGAGGTCTTCTCTGGTAGAAGCAGAGAGATCGGATGCTGAGTCTGTGATAATTCTGATTTTTTCCATAAGATTCTCCATATATTTTTATTTTTGCTGACCCTGTTCGGTCAGATAGTCAGACAGGTTTTCACTGATGATTGCAAGAGTGCCATAGAAATCCCGGCGCCTTTCCTCCGTCAGCCCGCGCCCGCCGTAGGAGAGCGCTTCTTTGATGCGTGTCTGGATGCCGCTTACAACGGAGCGCCCCTGAACGGTAAGCATGTAGCGCGAGCGGTAGGACCGCTTGTGATCTGCCGGCTGCTCGCAGACGACGAGCTGCCGGTCGCTAAGCTGTGAGAGACAGCGCGAGACGGCAGCTTTGTCTTCCTTGCAGAGTTCTGTGAGCTGCGTTGCGGTCAGCCCCTCCGGGTGTTGTCCAAGGTAATAGAGACACATGGTGTGACTGGCCTTCAGCCCGAACTGCTTCATTTCCAGCTCTTTGATTTTCTGTAAGTACCGGTTCAACTCCAGGATGGAGAGTGAAAAGGTTTCAAAACGATGATCCATGGGCGCTCCTTTGTGAGATGTTGATAAATCAATATCTCGGATTATAGCGCAAAGATGTTGATAAGTCAACATCTTTGCGTGAAGATATAAATGGGATAGTTGCGGAAGGATAACAGAAATGTAAAGAGTGGATATGAAAAAAATATGATATAATGTACGCGAAGGCAAAAGTGAGCATGGCACAGAGACGGTTGCGCATGCTTGCATGCGGCAGACGGATACGCGCCATGTGAACGCGCCCGCGAGCACGGGAAGCCAAAGGCTTACCGTGCTTTTGCCGGAGCGTAATGCACATACGATATAATGTTACACGAAGCGTGAAAGGAGCACATATACAGATCAGGTATGCAGGGACACAGGACATTCCGGGAATAGATAATCTTTTATCACAGGTTTTGACCGTTCATCATAATGGACGACGGATTTATTCAAGGCAAACGCCAGAAAATATAATGAAGACGAATTAAAGGAAATCTTAGAGGATCGCACACGCCCGGTTTTTGTTGCGGATGACGGAGAGGGCAATATCTTAGGTTATGCATTCTGCGTTTTTCAGCAGCACATCAACGACAATATTTTGACGGACATCAAGAGCCTATGCAAAGACCTCCGGCTGTTACAATGTCACGCTCAATGTGTGGGCATGCAATGAAAACGCGCGGAAGTTTTATGAAAAGTGTGGGCTGATGCCGCAGAAGATCGGCATGGAAAAGATACTGTAATCCGGGAGACAGGAGGAAAATATGGGATTTTTTATAGCGATGTTTTTATGTAATCTATTGATGCCTTCTATTATGGTGATAGCGGGTTACTGTATGTACAAAAATCCTCCCAAAGAGATAAACGGGCTGATCGGCTACAGAACTGCCATGTCCGAAAAGAATAAGGATACCTGGGCGTTTGCGCATGACTATTGCGGGAAGTTATGGATCAAATCAGGCATCATATTGCTGGTGCCGACGGTTCTCGTTCAAATTCCGTTTGCAAAATCGGGTGAAGATGTAGTAGGGACAGTAACGCTTGTCATCGAAGCGGTTCAGGTTTTGGCTCTGATTGGTTCTGTTATTCTTGTGGAAAAAGCGTTGAAGCGCACGTTTGACGAAAATGGCAACAAACGCAGATAGAGTAAGAGACACAGCTGAAAGAAGAGGGGGATATATGAAAGCAGATGAAGTGATAAGCCGGGTTGTGGATCTCTGTAGAGAGTATGACGCAAAAAAAGTGATTTTATATGGATCGCGGGCAAAAGGAACAGCCGGGGAACGCAGTGACATAGATATTGCGGTGTCCGGCGTGGCTGAGTTTGATGAGCTGCTTGAAAAAGTCGAAGAACTGCCAACATTGTACAGTGTTGATTTATTAAATATGGATACCTGCAGGAATGATTTATTGATGGAGGATATAAAACAATATGGACGCGAAATTTGACAGACGGTTTCAATCATTTTGCAACTCACTGGATGCTTTGGCGGAGGCCAGGGAAAGAGATCTTACGGATTCCTTTGTATTAAGTGGAACGAGTGCAAGATTTAGTATTACTTTTGATTTATCGTGGAAAGTAATGAAAGACATCTTAGTACAATATTATGCAATAACAGGGTTCGTTACCGGTTCTCCAAGGGATGTTCTGCGTGAAGCATTTAAGGCAAATTTGATTTCGGATGATGCATGGATGGACATGTTCAAAGTAAGAAATGAACTCGCGCATGATTACGATAGTGAGATTGTGAAAACACATTGTAACACAATTGTGAAAGAGTATATTGATCTGTTTTATGAGTTTAAGGGCGTGGTAAATGCGTTGGAAATGTAAAAACTTGCAGGAGATTCTAAGTCATTGAACTATATTGATTCCCAGCTGGACTATATTGTGCCAATATTATGAGAGGGTAATTAGAATATGTACATATTTTTGCTAATCTTAATTTATATCGCTTTTATCAGCCTTGGCTTACCGGATTCACTTCTGGGATCCGGCTGGCCGGTGATGCATACCGAACTCGGCGTGCCGGTGTCCTATATGGGGATTGTATCTATGGTTATCTCCGGCGGAACAATTATCTCAAGTCTTCTTTCTGATAAGCTGACCAGAAAATTCGGCACGAGAATCGTAACAGTCGCAAGTGTTTTTCTTACGGTCATTGCGTTGTTCGGCTTTTCTTTTTCCAGCCGGTTCTGGATGTTAATTGTTTTTGCTGTTCCTTACGGGCTGGGAGCGGGAGCCATTGACGCAGCGCTTAACAACTATATCGCGCTTCATTATAAAGCAAAGCATATGAGCTGGCTGCATTGCTTCTGGGGCGTCGGTACCATCGTCAGTCCGTTCATTATGAGCTATGCATTGGCAAACAGGACATGGAACAACGGTTATCGCATGGTGGGGCTGATACAGCTTGGCATTGCACTGCTTCTGCTTGTTACCCTGCCGGTATGGAAGGTGAATCAGAGCACGTCCCGGGAGGGCGGAAAAAGTGTAGGTCTGGCCGGTGCGCTTAAGATCAAAGGGGTTCCGTTTCTTTTGCTTGGATTTTTCGCTTACTGTGCCGCCGAAGCTACGACTATGCAGTGGGCAAGTACCTATTTTGTTGAGGTAAAAGGGATTGCCGCAGACCGTGCGGCCGGCTTTGCCGCGCTGTTCTATATAGGGATTACTGCCGGAAGATTCATCAGCGGAATCATTACCGATCGGCTTGGCGACCGTAAAATGATTTTGCTGGGAACCGGTATTCTTGTCTGCGGGATTTTTATCCTGTGCCTTCCGGTGAAGTCCTATACGGTCGCGTTTGCAGCTTTTCTTGTGATAGGTCTGGGGTGTGCGCCTATTTACCCGTGCATTATCCATTCCACACCATATAATTTCGGGGCGGAAAATTCGGGAGCGATTATTGGAATCCAGATGGCAAGCGCTTATGTCGGTTCGACGTTTATTCCGCCGCTGTTCGGACTCATCGGCAATGCGGTATCTTTTTCCATCCTGCCGGTCTATTTGCTGGGGTTTGTTGTCCTGATGATTACGATGGTGGAGACAACATTCCGCATCACCCGCAAGGAAAAAGTTGTAAAAATGTAACAGATGTGTATGATAGAAATCAGAGAGTCATACACAACCAATTTAAGGAGGAAGAAAAATGGCAAAGGATCAGAGATTTGAAAAGATATATTCACAGGGAACGATGACGACCATGGAAATCTGGGTGGACAAGGAAACCGGCGTGAATTATGTGTTTCACGCAAGCGGATATGCGGGAGGAATGACGCCGCTTCTGGATCGCGACGGAAAGCCGGTCGTTTCGCCGGTGATAAATGGATAAAAAGGAACTGCCGCAATAAGCATACCGTGTTTTGCGTTGATAAGTAATATTATCAGAAATAGACACTTAAAAGTTCCAGATAAACATGCGGCGGTAAATTCTGACCGCAAAATCCGGTATTTCTAACCATGCCGCAGCTGGCATCCGTGATGATCCGTGTCTTTCCAAGTTTGGAGCACTCTACGGACTGTGTGCGCAAGCCAGCAGACAATTTTAGGACTTTTGTGTGTGTCCCTTATTGGCACCTCTGAACAAAACATAACCGCGCGAAGCCGATGTCTGAGTTGCCATCTGCCATATTTTTAATAGCAGATGGCGACGAGTTTCGGTTCGCGCGGTTTTATATTGTCTGTGAAGAGGTGCCATTAGGGACACCAGAAAGTCCGCTCATTGTCTGCGGCTTGGCGGACACACTCCGTGAGTGTCCAAACGTGGCCAAGACACGGAATGGGATGCCAGCCACAGCATGGAAGAAATACGTGAATTTTGCTTCAAAGAATTTGCCGCCGTCTGTTTATTCTGGAACTTTTTTGTTCTCTGGTTTTCTGGTAATATTACTTATCACTCCAAAGAGGTCTATGCTTATTGCGGCAATTCTTTATTACGCCAATATTATGCCGCCTGACCGGCACGGCTCTTTCCAAACAGCTTCTTTAAGCAGCTGAAGGCAACCAGAACGCCGAGCACCATTAAAAGTACGGCAACGATGAACTGCAGTCCGTCGACGAGGAATGTCGCCTGACCACCAGCGATGTTTTTCACAAGAGCGATTGTCTTCTGGATGAGAGCGGTGAACGTCACGGCGAGCATGGCGAACATCGGGATGTAGAGCGTCCAGCCGGTGCGTCCGGTCGTTTTTAAGAAGACTGCCAATGCGATCAGGACGAGTGCGGCGAGAAGCTGGTTTGCGGAACCGAACAGCGGCCACACATTGTTATATCCGCCGAGTGTCAGCAGATAGCCGAAAAACAGGGTGATGACCGTGGCAAAATATTTGTTTGTCAGCACGCGCTGCACCGGTGACATTTTTGCCGGATCGGTGGTATCGCCGTAGAACAGTTCCTGGAAGGACATACGGCCGATACGTGCGACGGAATCCAGGGATGTCAGCGCAAGCGCGGAGACGCACATGGTCATGAAGACCGTAGCAACCTGTACCGGAAGACCAAGCTTCTCGAGGAAACCGGCAACGCCGGAGGAGAAGATGGCGAACGGAGTTCCGTCCGGTTTGGTTCCGTTTACGGCGACAGCGCCGACAACGACAAGGGAGACAATGCCGAGCAGAGATTCTACGACCATGGCGCCGTAGCCGACCATCGGCATATCTTTTTCGTTGCTGATCGTCTTGGAGGAAGTTCCGGAGGAGACCAGGCTGTGGAAACCGGAGACGGCACCGCAGGCGATCGTGACGAACAGCGTCGGGAAAAGGCTGCTGCCGTTTACGGTAAAGCCGTTAAAAGCGTTTAACTGCATGGCAGGATGAGCGACGAGAACGCCGACCACCGCGCCGATGATCATGCCGAGCAGCATGAACGTTGTCATATAATCACGCGGCTGCATGAGAAGCCACATCGGCATGACGGATGCCAGAAACAGATACGCCATGACAATGTAGATCCAGGCGGATTTGGTGGTGCAGATCGGAAGTGCCATACCCACTGCAAACATGGCAACGAGCAGCGCGATTGCAACAACCGCTTTTACCACTTCATTCATCTTGCCGACATGCTTCTGGATCAGACCGAAGACAACGGCGACGACGATAAAGAGCATGGAGATGGAAGCAGCGGCGGAGTTTGCGTAGGAGGTCTCGGCAGTCATGCCGTCCACACCTTTTCCGACGAACGTACCGGCAACCATGTCTGTGAACGCTGCAATGACAAGCAGGGTAAACAGCCAGCAGAACAGCATGAAGAGCTTCCGTCCGGTCTTGCCGATATATTTTTCAATAATCATACCCATCGACTTGCCCTCATTTTTGACCGAGGCATACAGCGCACCGAAATCCTGTACCGCGCCGAAAAACAGACCGCCGATGATCAGCCACAAAAGTACCGGCACCCAGCCGAATACGGAGGCTAAGATCGGACCGGTGACAGGACCGGCGCCTGCGATGGAAGAAAACTGATGAGAAAACACAGTAAATCTGGAAGACGGGACATAATCCTCGCCATCCTCATGGGTGTAAGCGGGAGTCTTGGCATCCGGATCAATGCCCCATTTCTTTGCCAGCCAGCGCCCATAGAAGAGATAGCCGGCACCCAGTGCTACGATTCCGATTAAGATAATCACTAAACCATTCATTGTTTTCCCGCCCGAAGGCGGCTCCTTTCTGATAGATCAACATTGGGCAAAGAGAAGGATGGCATTTTCTGTAAAACAAAAACGCCCTCGTCCTGCTGCACGAATGTGCAGTCAAAGACGAAGGCGTAAGCTTCCGCGTTACCACTTTGCTTGTCGTAAAAAACGACCTCTCAATCTCATCTTTGCGGGCGTAAGCCTGCAGCAATAAGCTTCCCTGTAACGGGGGAATCCCGGTGACACCTACTTGGTTCAGTGCACTGCTCGCAGAGGATAGTTTCTGAAATCGCATACCGTCTCACACCGGCCGACGGCTCTCTGTGATGCGGGGAATCAGGAAACCGTGTTCTGTTCCTTGCATTTGCTCTTTGTTTGACTATGACAATAGCACTGTGATGTGGAAAAGTCAAGCGCAAATTTTTAATATAAGAATCGGTAAAGACGGTTGACAAATAAAAAAACATAATATATAGTATTCCTATCAGAACAGTATGAGAAAAGGAGCGCGGCTTCTATGAAACAGATATTATGCTTTGGAGATTCCAATACATACGGATTGATACCGGGAACGAAAGACCGCTATGACTGGGACACCCGCTGGAGCGGACGGATCGGGCAGCGGCTGTGGGAGGATGGCTGCCGCATTGTCGAGGAAGGACTGTGCGGACGGACGACGGTTTTTGATGATCCGTTGCGGGATGGCAGACGGGGAACGGAGCTTTTATCTGTGATCTTAGAGACGCATAAGCCGGTTGATGTGGTTGTGCTGATGCTCGGGACGAACGACTGTAAGACGATGTACGATGCATCAGCGGAGGTGATCGGAAGAGGCGTGGAGCGTCTGCTCGATCAGATTGGGAGCAGTGCCCCGGACAGTAAGATCCTTTTGATGTCCCCAATCGCACTCGGCGCGGGTGTTGGCGAGGCGGGATACGATCTTGAATTTGATGAACACTCCGTCGCAGTGTCAAAGCGGCTGCCGGAGGTTTACCGACGGATCGCGCATGAGCGGGGCATCTCATTTCTGGCGGCGTCCGAATATGCGAAGCCGAGTACGGCAGACCGGGAGCACATGAATGAGGAAGGGCATGCCGCGCTGGCGGAGGCTGTGTATGCAAAGTTAAAGGAAATGCTCGCCGGAGAGAAAGAAAACGCACAGATCCCTGCATAGACGAATCCGGCAGGGAGAGAGGACAAAAACGGAATCTTACGGCAGTGTGCCTGACAGGATAAAAAGAGACGAAAGAAAACGCGTAGCGGGAATGGAAGGATGATGGCTGCTGAACCGCCCGGGAGCAGACGGCATAAGATAACAGCAGGATACGCTGCGGCGCGGAGGAAGAGACATGGCAGAGAAAAATCTGGATTTTGACACGGTCATTGACCGGACACATACCAATTCACTCAAATATGATTTTGCGGTACAGCGGGGAAAGCCGAAGGACGTGCTGCCGCTTTGGGTTGCCGACATGGATTTCCAGGTTTCTTCCTATATACAGGAGGCGCTCTCTGGCAACGTGGCGCACGGCATCTTCGGCTACAGCGAGGCGGAAGACAGCTACTTTGAGGCGGTTGCGGGCTGGATGAGTCGGCATTACGGATGGAACGTGGAGGAAACCTGGCTGGTCAAGACGCCGGGGATTGTTTTTGCGCTGGCACAGGCGGTGCGGGCGTTCACCGAGCCGGGTGACGCGGTGCTGCTGCAGCAGCCGGTCTACTATCCGTTTTCGCAGGTAATCCGCGATAACGGCAGGAAGATTGTGGATAACACGCTCGTACAGGGGGAGGACGGAAGATACCGGATTGATTTTACGGATTTTGAAGAAAAAATACGCAGTGCGCACGTGAAGCTCTTTTTCCTCTGCAACCCGCACAATCCGGTTGGACGCGTGTGGACAAGGGAGGAGCTCCTGCGGCTGGGCGACATCTGTGAAAAATACGGAGTGATTGTGGTCAGCGATGAAATCCACGCGGATTTCGTCTTTGAGGGATCGCATCAGGTACTGGCGGGACTCAAAGAAAGCTACCGGAAATTTGTGGTGACCTGCACGGCGCCGAGCAAGACATTTAACCTTGCGGGACTTCAGGTATCCAATATTTTTATCCCGGATGATGCGCTGCGGCGAAAATTTGAGCAGGCGGTCGCGGCGTCCGGCTATAGCCAGCTTAACACCATGGGGCTTGTGGCTTGTGAGGCGGCGTACCGGCATGGCGGGGAGTGGTATGATGCGGTGAAGGCATATATCCGTGAAAATCTTGCCTATGCGCAGCATTTTCTGGAAGAACAGATTCCGCAGGTAAAGGCGGTGAAGCCGGAGGGAACGTATCTGCTGTGGGTGGATTTCCGCAGCCTGGGGCTCTCAGGGAAGGAGCTGGAGGATCTGATTGTAAAAAAAGCCGGACTGTGGCTGGATTCCGGAGACATCTTCGGCGCGGCAGGAAGAGGCTTCGAGCGGATCAATGTGGCATGCCCGCGCAGCGTGCTGACGGAGGCGTTAGAGCGGCTCGCGCGTGCAGTGCGGGAATGTGTCAAATGACCGATCGTGTGTAAATAGGAACCACTTATGAAAAATGGGGTGCAAAGGCACCTCATTTTTGTTATGTTAAATACAGTTCTTGAGAACACGAAAACATGCCGGCAGAGGAAGACATTTCGGAGAGGAGGAGCATGTGAAAATCAATATTGAACTGGACAAAGCACTGGAGGAGACCGAGGTACTGATCCGGGCAGCGAAAATGACCGAGGAAGTCAACGGAATCCTAAAAAAACTGGAGGAGCCGTCGATGCAGATGATTTCCGGTTTTGCGGGAGATACACTGGAGATACTGGAGCAGGCGGATATTATCCGCGTATACGCGGCAAAAGGAAAAGTCTATGCGGTGACGGCAAAGTGCGAATATCTGCTTCGGATGCGGCTTTACGAAGCGGAGGAGCGGCTGGATCAGACGCGTTTCGTACGGATCTCAAATTCGGAGATCATCAATCTGAAAATGGCAAAACGGTTTGATCTGAGTTTTTCGGGTACGATCTGCGTGAACCTCGCGGGAGGGCAGACGGCTTACGTCTCGCGCAGATATGTGGCAAAGATCAAGCGGCTGTTGGGAATATGAGAAAGGGAACGGTGAGAGATATGAAAAAGAAAGTGTTACAGAGAGGATTGTTCGGAATTCCAACCGGGATTGCGATCGGCTATGTGATCACGGTCATGATGTCGGCATTCTGGGGCGACGGCAGCTACTATCCGTGTGTGCCTGCGTTTGTGGACGCGATGGGGAGTGAGATACGGGCAGTTGTGGTGCAGACGGTGCTGTGTGGTCTGGTCGGCATGGTGTATGCGGCGGGATCGGTCGTGTGGGAAGTGGATCGATGGAGTCTTGCCGGTCAGACGGCGGCGTATTTTCTGATTACACTCGGCTCGGTGCTTCCGGTGGCGTATGCGGCATACTGGATGGAGCGCAGCGTCGCGGGTGTGCTTGGCTACGTCGCAATCTTTTGTGCGATCTTCGCCGGAATCTGGATTGCCCAGTATCTTGGATGGCGCGCAAAAATAAATCGTATAAATAAGAAAATAGCGCTTGACAAATAAGATTTCGCGTCCTATAATCAATTCATACAAAACATAGTAGTTTTATAGGAAAAGCAAAAACACCATAGAAACGGAAAAGAATTGAGAATAGGAGGATTTTATCATGAGTAAAATTGCTGAGAGCGCACTGGACCTGATCGGAAACACACCTTTATTAAAGCTGAACCGCTATTCTGCGGAGGCGGGCGTAAAGGACGCAACAATCTTAGGAAAGCTGGAGTATTTAAACCCGGCAGGCTCCGTAAAGGATCGTATCGCACTGGCGATGATCGAGGATGCGGAGAAGAAGGGTATCTTAAAGCCGGGCGCAACCATTATCGAGCCGACCTCCGGCAACACAGGTATCGGACTGGCAGCAGTTGCTGCGGCAAAGGGCTACCATGCCATCCTGACACTGCCGGATACGATGAGCGTAGAGCGCAGAAACCTTCTGGCAGCATACGGCGCAGAGCTGGTACTGACTGAGGGCGCGAAGGGTATGAAGGGCGCTATCGCCAAAGCAGAGGAATTAAAGGAGTCCACACCGGGCGCTGTGATCTTAGGACAGTTTGTGAACCCGGCAAATCCGGCGGCACACAAGGCAACCACAGGACCGGAGATCTGGGAGCAGACAGACGGTAAGGTAGATATCTTTGTAGCAGGCGTAGGTACCGGCGGAACGGTAACCGGTGTCGGCGAGTACTTAAAGGAGAAGAATCCGAACGTCAAGATCGTTGCGGTAGAGCCGGCAACCAGCCCGGTATTATCTAAGGGCACACCGGGTGCGCACAAGATTCAGGGTATTGGCGCAGGATTTGTTCCGGATGTACTCAACACAAAGGTGTACGATGAAGTCATCACGATTGAGAACGACGACGCATTTACAGAGGGAAGAGCGTTTGCACGCAGCGAAGGTATCCTCGTAGGTATCTCTTCCGGCGCAGCATTAAAGGCGGCAGCCATTCTGGCTGCAAGACCGGAGAACAAGGGCAAGACGATTGTGGCTTTGCTTCCGGATTCCGGAGACAGATATCTGTCCACCTCCCTGTTTGCAAAGAACTAGGAGACCGCTCGAAGAGTAAATGCCGGATCCTTTGGCAGCACGGTTTTGCCTGTGCCGCCGGAGGATCTGTTTTTGACCGTGAAATGTGTGGAAGGTCTGTTTTTGATCGTGAAATGTGTGGAAGGTCTGTTTTTGACCGTGGAAAGTGCGGAAGGTCTGTTAGTGCATGGGAAAAGTGCGGGGCATCCCGGAAAAACAGGCGCAGAGACAGGAAAACTCTGGACATTTGCTGAAAACATGATATGATATCAAAGTATCACAATGACAATCTATCGTGACAGGTGTCTTGTCACCTGAAAAGCGGATGTATAGAGAACGGAGATAAAAATGGAAGCAGAGAGAGCGAAGCGGATCAAGGAATTGCAGAAAGAGAAGGATGTTGTCATTCTTGCGCATTATTATGTGGACGGCGCCGTGCAGGAGATTGCCGATTATGTGGGTGATTCCTTTTATCTGAGCAAGGTTGCGACGAAGGTGCCGCAGAAGACGATTCTGTTTGCCGGAGTGACGTTTATGGGTGAGAGCGCGAAGATCTTAAACCCGGATAAGACGGTTGTGATGGCGGACGAGTGTGCGGACTGCCCGATGGCACATATGATTACGGCAGACCGGATCGCGGAAGTGAGAGAGGAATACGAAGATCTGGCAGTGGTCTGCTATGTGAACTCCACGGCGGAGATTAAGGCGGTATCGGATGTGTGCGTGACTTCCTCCAACGCGGTAAAAGTCGTGTCCAACATTCCGCAGAAGAATATTTTCTTCGTGCCGGACAACAACCTCGGCAGATATGTGGCGGAAAAGCTGCCGGAGAAGCATTTCATTTTCCACGACGGCTTCTGCCATGTGCATAAGAGCATTCACGCGGCAGAGCTGCAGGCGGCAAAGGATGCCTGTCCGGACGCACTGGTGCTGACGCATCCGGAGTGTACCGAGGACGTGGTTGCGATGTCCGATTTCGTGGGAAGCACGTCTGAGATTATTGATTTTGCGACGCAGAGCGACTGCAAAAAGTTCATCATCTGCACGGAGATGGGCGTATTCTTTGAACTGCAGCAGAAGAATCCGGATAAGAAGTTCTATTCGGTGGGACACAGACAGTTCTGCCCGAACATGAAGAAAGTGACGATCGATAAAGTCGAGCAGGTGCTTGAGAAGCTCGGCAGCGGAGAACTTGAGGAGATCACGCTCTCCGACGAGATCCTGACCCGTGCCGCAAAGCCGCTGCAGCGCATGTTGGAACTTGCAAAATAACGGCGGACGCTATATGATAGAAGCGGACAGGCGTAAACGTTATAATATACAGGAGTATCTATGTTAAATCAATTTTCCAGAACAGAATTATTATTAGGAAAAGAGGCTATGGAGCGGCTCTCGCGTGCGAGGGTCGCTGTTTTTGGCATTGGCGGTGTGGGAGGCTACACCGTAGAGGCGCTGGTGCGCAGCGGTGTGGGAGCTATCGATCTGATCGACGATGACAAGGTCTGCCTCACCAATCTGAACCGTCAGATCATTGCAACGCGCAGCACCGTAGGGAAATATAAGGTGGAGGTCATGCGGGACCGCATCCTCGACATTAACCCGGACTGTAAGGTGGAGGTGCACAAGTGCTTCTATCTGCCGGAGACGAGAGACGAGTTCGAATTTTCGAGCTATTCGTATGTCGTGGACGCAGTCGATACCGTGACGGCAAAGATTGCGCTGGTCATGCAGGCGCAGGAGACAGGAACGCCGATCATCAGCAGCATGGGCGCCGGCAATAAGCTGAATCCGGCAATGTTTGAGGTGGCGGACATCTATAAGACGTCGGTCTGCCCGCTGGCGAAGGTTATGCGCCGCGAGCTCAAAAAGCGCGGGGTGAAGAAACTGAAGGTGGTATATTCCAGGGAGCAGCCGGTCACGCCGATCGAGGATATGTCGATCAGCTGCCGTGCACACTGCATCTGCCCGCCGGGAGCAAAGTATAAATGTACGGAGCGCCGTGCGATTCCGGGTTCCAACGCATTTGTGCCATCGGTGGCAGGATTGATCATTGCATCGGAGGTCATCAAGGACCTTGCGGCAGAATAGAGAATGAGGGACAGGCATGTATCAGAGAACCATAGAAGAACTGCAGAAGGACGAGCGGGAAAAAGTAATCATAGACATCCGCAGAGAAGCTGATTTTTTGAGAGAGACATATCCGGGAGCAAAGCATATCTACTGGGAGGAGTTTGAGGCGCATAAGGACGAGGTGCCCAAGGACTGCCCGGTCTACCTGATCTGCTATACGGGAGAGCGCAGCGACGAGCTGGCGCGCGAACTTTTGGAAGAGGGTTATGAGGTATACAGTGTGCAGGGCGGATACCGTGCGTACCTGCGCATGAAGCTGTTAGAATCCATGGAACAGACAAAAGCGCCGGATGCCGAAGAGAAGAACCTGGATCGCTGCAGTGAGATTGAGCGCAGTATTGTCAAAAAGTTCCGCAAGGAGATCTGGCGGAAGTTCACAAAGGCGATCAACGAATACGAGCTGATCCAGGACGGGGACAAGATCGCCGTCTGTATTTCCGGTGGAAAAGATTCCATGCTGATGGCGAAGCTGTTTCAGGAGCTGGAGCGCCACGGCAAGAAGAATTTCGAGGTGGTATTCCTCGTCATGAATCCGGGGTACAATGAGATCAACTACGAGACGATCGTAAACAACGCCAAAATTTTAAACGTCCCGATCACGGTATTTACCTCCGAGATCTTTGACATTGTGGCGGGGGAGGAGGAATCTCCGTGCTACCTGTGCGCGCGCATGCGCAGAGGGCATCTCTACAGCAAGGCAAAGGAGCTCGGCTGCAACAAGATTGCGCTGGGACATCATTTTGACGATGTGATCGAGACCATCCTTATGGGAATGCTTTACGGGGCGCAGGTACAGACGATGATGCCGAAGCTGCACAGCACGAATTTCCCGGGGATGGAGCTGATCCGTCCGCTGTATCTGGTGCGCGAGGAAGACATCATCCACTGGATGAATTACAATGACCTGCACTTTATCCAGTGTGCCTGCCGTTTTACAGAAAGCTGTGCTTCCTGCGGCGGTACAGAGAAGGGCTCCAAGCGCGCGGAGATCAAGGATCTGATCCGGGAGCTTCGCAAGAAGAATCCTTACATTGAGAAGAATATCTTCCGCAGTGTGGAGAACGTCAACTTAAACACTGTGATCGGTTATAAAAAAGATGGCGTCCGCCATCATTTTCTGGATGAATATGACAAAGCATAATCATTGATCTCGTGTCATTTTTATCCCCCCGAGGGGCTTGTGCGGCCCCTCTTTTTCATGCTATCCTTTGTGCACTGGGCAGAAATGCCGGAGATTTTTACAAGGGAGAATAAATAATGAAAAAGAGATGGATGGCGCTGCTTGGGGCAGCGGCAGTGACGACAACGCTGTTTGCCGGATGTGGCAGCGCAGGTGCGGAGCAGACGGGCAATGATGCAGGCAGCACGGTAACAGAGGCGGCACAGGGAAAAGACAGTGCCGGCGGCGGGAACGCGGCGCAGAGCGTGGCAGGAACCGCAGATACGGTCATCGTGGTGATGAGTCCTTCCTCGGAGCCGGCGGCGGGATTTAACCCATGCATCAACTGGGGCTGCGGGGAACACTGCCATGAACCGCTGATCCAGTCGACGCTGATCCGGACGAACGTGGATATGGAGTTCGAGAACGATCTGGCGACGGATTACAGTGTGAGTGAGGACGGGATGACCTGGACATTTCACATCCGGGACGATGTGAAGTTCACGGACGGGGAACCGCTGACGGCGTCTGATGTGGCATTTACGTTTAACACGGCGCTTGCCACGCCGAATTCGGAGGCGGACTTAAGTATGCTCGATTCTGTGGAGGCGCTGGATGATACCACGGTGATTTTCCACATGAGCAAGCCGTATAATGCGTTTTTGTATACACTGGCGGTGTTCGGCATCGTGCCGGAGCACTGCTACGATGAAGCAGCCTACGGGGAGAACCCGGTCGGTTCCGGCAGATATATCCTGACGCAGTGGGACAAGGGGCAGCAGGCCATTTTGGAGGCGAATCCAGACTACTACGGGGATGAAGTGCAGATGAAAAAAGTCATTGTCCTGTTCATGGAGGAAGACGCGGCGCTTGCGGCGGTAAAAGCGGGTCAGGTGGACATCGCCTACACGTCTGCGGTGTACAGCGATGAGCAGGTGGACGGCTATCAGCTTCTGGTCTGTAAGTCGGTGGATTCCAGGGGAATCTCGCTTCCGTCGATTCCGGCGGGTAACGAGGTTGTCGACGGGGACACCGTGTATGCGGCGGGAAATGATGTGACCTGCGATGTGGCACTCCGTCAGGCGATGAACTACGCGCTTGACCGCCAGACCATGATCGATCATGTGTTAAACGGTTACGGCGAGGTCGCTTACAGCGTATCGGACAACATGCCGTGGTCGAGCGAGTCCATGATTATTCCGTATGATGTGGATAAGGCAGAGCAGATTCTTGCGGACGGTGGATGGAGTGATACGGACGGCGATGGCATCGTGGAAAAAGACGGGCAGAAAGCGGAATTTACCGTGTACTATTCCGCGTCCGATTCCGTGCGGCAGGCACTCACGGCAGAGTTCTCCAACCAGATGAAAGCGGTTGGAATTAATGTGTTGTACGAAGGTCTGGGAAGCTGGGACGAACTGTATACAAAGATGTACTCCGATCCGATCACCTGGGGCTGGGGCTCCAACTCGCCGGTGGAGGATTATCAGCTGTACTATACCGGCGGTTCCTGCAATTTTACGGGATATTCCGATGCGAAGACGGATGAACTTCTGGATGCGGCGCTTGCGGCGACGGATATGAATGAGTCGTACAGTCTCTGGCAGCAGGCACAGGAGGATGTCGGACCGGATGCCGAGGCACTCTGGGTATGGTTTGCCAACGTGGATCATCTCTATTTTGCGCGGGATGGTCTGGCAGTGGCGGAGCAGAAGCTGCATCCGCACGGTCACGGCTGGTCGTTAGTCAACAATGTCGATCAGTGGACCTGGAAATAGATGAGGGAAGAATGAATATCAGGCATTACATAAGCTTTTTTATCAAAAATGTAATAAAAATGCTGACACTGCTGATCGGTGTCAGCATTGCCGCGTTTATGCTGGTGTCGCTGTCACCGATTGATCCGGTACAGGCGAACGTCGGAGCGACAGCTTACATGCGCATGACGCCGGAGAAGCGGGCGCAGATGGAGTCCTACTGGGGGAAGGATGTCCCGCCTGCCGAGCGCTATCTGAACTGGGCGAAGGATTTTGTGCGGGGAGATATGGGCACTTCGCTGAAGTATAACCGTCCGGTCGCGGAGGTCGTTGCGGAGAAGTTTGGCAACTCGTTTGCGTTGATGTGCGTGGCGTGGGTGCTGTCCGGAATCCTGGGGCTTGTGCTCGGGATTGTGGCGGGGTATTTCAAGGATCGTCTGCCGGACCGTCTGCTCCGCGGGTATGCGCTGCTTCTGGCAAGCACGCCGGCATTCTGGATCGGTCTGCTGCTCTTGATGATCTTTGCCGTGTGGCTCGGCTGGCTGCCGTTCGGCATGAATCTGCCGGCAGGCATGACGGCGGCGGAGGCGGGCATCGGCGTGCGCATCCGGCACCTGCTTCTCCCGGCGCTGACACTCGGGCTGACGGGCGTGGCAAACATCACGCTGCATACACGGGAGAAAATGATTGCGATCATGGAGAGCGACTATGTGCTGTTTGCGCGGGCGCGCGGGGAGAGCAGCGGCTATATCGTAAAAAGACATGCCCTGCGCAATCTGGTGCTGCCTGCCATCACCCTGCAGTTTGGTTCCATCAGTGAGATCTTTGGCGGCTCGGTGCTCGTGGAGCAGGTATTTTCTTATCCGGGACTCGGACAGGCGGCGATTGATGCCGGACTGGGGAGCGATGTGTCGCTGCTTTTGGCGATCACGGTCATCAGCACATTGTTCGTATTCCTCGGAAATCTTGCGGCAAATGTACTTTACGGTGTGATTGATCCGCAGATAAGGAGGGGCAGAAGTCATGGATAAAACCGGTCATATGATGATTGCTGTCCACACGGAGGGCAGACGCAACGGGCGTCAGTGGATGAGGTGCTTTCTTCTGGCGGCAGTGCTGCTTTTGGCGGTTGCTGCGGTGGCTGGAATCTGTCTGGAGGAGCAGGCGGTGGTCACGGATTTTTCGCGCAAAAACCTGCCGCCGTGTCTTAAGTATCTGTTTGGGACGGACTGGATGGGGCGTGATATGCTGTCGCGCACGCTGGCGGGGCTCTCCACGAGCATCCGTATCGGTGTACTGGCGTCAGCGGTCAGCGCAGTGCTTGCGCTTTTTCTTGGAACTGCCGCGGCGGTTGGTGGAAAATGGGCGGACGACATCATCAGCTGGTGCATTGATCTGATGATGGGAGTTCCGCATATTGTGCTGCTCATACTGATTTCCTATGCGCTTGGAAAGGGCGAAAAGGGTGTGGTTGTCGGTGTGGCGCTGACACACTGGCCGAACCTTGCGCGCGTGATCCGCGGGGAGATCCTGCAGGTGCGGGAGGCGGCGTACGTTGGCATTGCAAAACAGCTCGGGAAAAGTCCGTGGTACATTGCCAGATGGCACATTTTTCCACAGATTCTCCCGCAGTTTCTTGTGGGGCTGGTGTTACTGTTCCCGCATGCGATCCTGCACGAGGCGAGCATCACGTTTCTGGGTTTTGGACTGCCGCCGGAGAAGCCGGCGATTGGCGTGATCCTCTCGGAGAGCATGTCGTATCTGAGCACCGGAAAATGGTGGCTGGCGCTCTTCCCGGGGTTGGCGCTGGTCGGCGTGGTGGTTCTTTTCGACCGGATCGGGAGCGGCTTAAAGGCGCTGCTTGACCCGTCGAGCGCGCAGCTGTAGAAGATTTTGAGTGGAGAAAAACGATGGAAGAGAAAAAAGAATTACTGCGCATCGAGCATCTGACGGTATCTTTCGCGCAGTATGAGAAGCGCAGCGCAAAGCAAGGGGAACTTCCGGTGATCCGTGATCTGAATGTGACGGTGCGTGAGGGTGAGATCGTCGCGGTCGTCGGGAGCAGCGGATCGGGAAAAAGCCTTCTGGCGCATGCCATAATGGGAATTCTCCCCGCCAATGCGGCTGCAAGCGGCAGTATTTTTTACCGGGGAAGCGCCTGCGGCGAGGCGGAATTAAAGGCGCTGCGCGGCAGGGAGATCGCCCTGGTGCCGCAGAGTGTCAATTATCTTGATCCTCTGATGAAGGTCGGCAGACAGATCATCGGGGAAACGAAGAAGCGGCAGAAGCTTTTTGGCGAAGCAGACCAGGGAAAGCGGCAGAAGCTTTTTTGCGTAGCAGACCAGGGAAAGCGGCAGGCGGAAGCGCGGATGCGGGAACTCCTTGCAAGGTATGGGCTTTCGGAGGAGGTCGTCGATCTCTATCCGTTTGAGCTATCCGGCGGTATGGCGCGCCGTGTGCTGTTGCTGACGGCACTGATGCGGCAGCCGCGCCTGATCATCGCAGACGAGCCGACGCCGGGCATGGATCTTGCGCTGGCAAAACAGGCGATGCAGGATTTCCGGACATTTGCGGACGATGGAAACGGCGTGCTTCTGATTACACATGATCTGGAACTGGCGCTTGAAGTGGCGGACCGGATCGTTGTGTTTTATGCCGGGACGACCGTGGAGGAAGCGAAGGTGACAGATTTTGCGGACGAGGCGCTGTTGCGGCACCCATATACGAGAGCGCTGTATGAGGCGCTGCCGGGGCGCGGGTTTGCGGCACTGCCCGGAACACAGCCTTACGTGAAAGATCTGCCGGCAGGATGTCCGTTTGCACCGCGCTGCGCCGACCGTCGGGAGGCGTGTGACGGGGAGATTCCGGTCGCTTGTGTGCGCGGCGGCAGGGTACGCTGCATATTGTATACAGAGAATTCATAAAGAACGATCAGAGGGAGAGGAGGAAACGTCCGGTGAGACTGAAAGCGGAACATATCAGCTATAAATATCCGGGGGGCAGCAGAGAGGTGCTGTCGGATGTGAGTCTGGAACTGGGGAGTACCGACCGGCTGGGGATCGCCGCGCCGAGCGGCTTTGGTAAGACGACGCTCTGTCAGATTCTGGCGGGCTGCCGCACGCCGATGACTGGACGTGTCTGTGTGGATGATATGCCGCTTCCGGGGAGCGGTTACTGCCCGGTGCAGATGATCTGGCAGCATCCGGAGCAGGCGGTCAATCCGCGCGTGCGGATGCAGGCGGTTCTGCAGGAGGGAGATTCGATCAGCGAACGTGTGATAGAGGGGCTCGGGATTGAGCGGGACTGGTGTAATCGGTATCCGGGCGAACTATCCGGAGGAGAACTGCAGCGATTCTGCATAGCGAGGGCTCTGGGGGAGAGAACACGGTTCCTGATTGCAGACGAGATCAGCACCATGCTGGATCCCATCACCCAGAGCCAGATCTGGAACTTCCTGCTGGCGGAAGTGAAAGAACGAAAAATAGGGCTTCTGGTCGTAAGCCATGACGAAAAGCTGATGGAGCAGGTCTGTGACCGCATCATGCGGCTGTGATGCCTGCAAATAAAAAGAAAAATCAGAATATCATCTTCGCGCGGTTCTTCAATAAGCGCGCGCCATTCACAATGAGAAGAATTCCGGCTGCAATGCCGCCTGTCAGTACGCAGATGCCGACGGCAAGGCTTGCAGCGCCGGTCGATCCCATCGTCTTGTAAATCTTTTCTTCCATAAAAACAACCTCCTTAATACAAAACAATCCATTTATGGTTAGTATTTTACCATCATTTGGTGGAATATACAAGAAAACGGTCACGGCAGCCAGCCATCGTCCCCCGCCAGCACAAGCTCTCTGGAAAAATGGGCAGCCTGTGCACCGTCTAAGGTATCCACAAAGTCTGCACGCTGCGCAAACGGGCGGCAGCCGTCTGCACAGTCACAGTCAGCGTCCTGTGGATAACTGTGATACTCGGCAAAAAGAACGGTGCCGTGAGCGCGCTCCTTACCCCAGTCATGAAATCCGGCAGGATGAATGTGGGCGCCTATCGCGCAGTCCATGAGGACAACCCGTGCGTAATCCCGCCAGGGACGGCCGATATAGGCCGCGTGCTGAGGACAACCCTCCGCGGCAAAGCGGCAGTCGTGGAAAACATAGCCGTATTCCTGCCCTTCGGGGGTGGAAGCGGCGGTGACATATCCGGGTCCTAAGGATGCGATCGTACAGCCTTCAAAGTAAGCGGTCGCACTGCCGAAAATAAAGTCGATATCGCCGCAGATATAGCAGTTGTGATAATATTGTCTGCCGTTGATGCGCGGTGCGGACTCGGTCGGCCCGCGGAAGCCGCCGGGCTCGTATTCCTCCGGGGGAAGCGGACCGGTAAAAAGCGTATCCTGATGTCCGAGAATGCGGCAGGATTCCGCGATAAAACGGTCGCATTCGGCGTAGAGTGCGATTGCCTGCCCGTGCGTTTTGGAGTCGCCTGCAGTATTCTCGATGGTTAAGTTGCGTAGCGTGACGTCTGCGGCATGCACGAAAAAGGTGTAGGAGCGGAAGGTTCCGCGCTTGATGCCGTCCGGCATGATCTCGTAGCCGTAATCGCCGAAGGAGATCACGGTGTCGGACGGGGATGCTCCTGCGCCCTCGATCGTGACGTTCGGGCGTGTGAGGGATAATTTTTCGTGGTAGATTCCGGGCATGACGCGGATGGTTACGGGAACCGCCGGGTCTTCTGGCATGGCGGCGAACGCCGCTTTCAGTGAATAAAAGCTGCCAGAGGCATCTGCCCCTGGCGCAACGGTCATTGTATACATAAGTGGCTTCCTTCTTGGAAAAATAGAATTAACGGGCGAGAATATCGATGATCTCTGCGACATACATGGTGTGCATATCGCCGTCCTTGTACCATTTTTCCTTGATCTCCGGGAGAAGAAAAGAGTCTTCCGTGATGCGGGTGGCAGACATTTTCTCGCAGAGAAGGACAAAGTTGCCCTCGTCCACGTAAGGGATGTTGTGGCGCGTGGCGAGGTTAAGACCTGCCGCGGCGAATTTGTCTTCGTCTCTTCCGGAATGGGAACCGCAGTAATTTAATGCGTCACGGTATTGCCCGGACAGGAAGGTAATGGAGAAAAATTCGTTCGCGTCGATGAATTCCTTGGTGTAGCGCGAATCGCGAACAAAAATGAAAGCAACATTTTTGCCCCAGAGGACACCGACACCGCCCCAGCTTACGGTCATCGTGTTGGCTTTTTCCTTGTTGCCGGCTGTGACGAGCGCCCACTCTTTGCCGATTTTGGTAAATGGATTAAATTCTACAAGATCAAATGGTAACGGTTGGAATGTGTGCATAAGATTACTTCCTTTCTGTCGGGATCATTTCTGTAGACATGATACCATTTTGACGGGAAAATGACAAGAAAGCCGGCGGCAAAACGGGATACTTTTCACGCCGGAAGGAAGGGGCGCAGATGAGCGCCAGAGCAGTTGAAAAAATAGACGGAGTGCGTATAATAGTAATATAGTACGCAAAAGGAAGAAGGAGGAGCGGCGATGGCAGGATTAGGCCACAGACAGGATCGGGGAGTCATGCTCCCGCCATTGGATGAGATTGACGGTTTTATGGTGCGCCCGGGATTTTACAATTCAGAAGGCGCAGTGCCGACGGCGAGAGGAGTGAGCTTTACGATTCATTCGGTCGGCGCGACGGGATGTACGCTTCTGCTGTTCCGGCCGCAGGAAAAGGAGCCATACGCCAGACTGAAGTATCCGGAGGCATACCACATTGGCAACACGTTCGCAATGCTGGTATTCGGCTTGAAGATTGATGAATTTGAATACGCGTTTCAGCTGGACGGACCGTATGATGAGTCCAGGGGGCTGTTGTTTGACAAGAACAATGTGCTGCTGGATCCGTTTGCGAAGGCAGTGACGGGGCAGCGGAACTGGGGCGAGCGCCCGGAGAGTGACGAGGGCTTTGTGTATCACGCCCGTGTGGTGGAGAATAATTTTGACTGGGGAAAAATGACGTTTCCAGAGATTCCGGCGGAGGATCTGATCATATACGAGACACATGTAAGAGGATTTACCAGGGACGCTTCTTCCGGGGTGACGGCAGGCGGCACGTTTGAGGGACTGCGCCAGAAGATTCCGTATCTGAAGGATCTTGGCGTCAACGCGATCGAGCTTCTCCCGATTTTTGAGTTCGATGAGATGGAGAGCGCCCGTGTGGTGGACGGCGTGCAGCTGTACAATTACTGGGGGTACAATACGGTAAGCTTTTTTGCGCCGAACACCAGCTATTCGTCCGTGGTAGAGCACAATCACGAGGGAGACGAGTTAAAGCTGCTGATCAGTGAACTCAAGGCAAACGGCATGGAAGTCATTCTGGATGTTGTGTTTAACCATACTGCCGAGGGAAATGAGAATGGACCGTGTTTTTCGTTTAAGGGCATTGATAATAATATTTATTATATGCTGACGCCGGATGGACATTACTACAATTTCAGCGGATGTGGCAATGCCATGAACTGCAATCACCCGATCATGCGCAAGTTTATCATTGACTGTCTGCGCTACTGGGTGATGGAGTACCGCGTGGACGGTTTCCGGTTCGATCTGGCTTCGATTCTGACGCGTGACCAGAACGGGGCGCCGATGCCGGATCCGCCGATCTTACAGGGGATCGCCTGCGACCCGATCTTAGGACATGTGAAGCTGATCGCCGAGGCGTGGGATGCGGCAGGACTTTACCAGGTGGGAACGTTTCCGGCGTTCCGCAGATGGTCAGAGTGGAACGGCAGATACAGAGATGATATGCGCCGCTTTTTAAAGGGCGACGGGAGCATGGCGGGAACCGCGATCAACCGCATCATCGGTTCGACGGATCTGTACGATCCGGTGCACAGAGGTGAGAGCGCATCGGTGAATTTCCTGACCTGTCATGACGGTTTTACGCTCTATGATCTGTACTCGTACAATACGAAGCACAATGAGAAAAACGGCTGGAACAATACGGACGGCGACAACAACGGAAACAGCTGGAACTGCGGTGTCGAGGGAGAGACGGACGATCCGCAGATCGAGGGACTGCGCCGGCGCATGGTGAAAAATGCGTTTGCGACGCTGCTCTGCAGCCGCGGACCGGCGATGTTCTACGGCGGCGACGAGTTCTGCAACACGCAGTTTGGCAACAACAATGCCTACTGTCAGGACAATATCATATCCTGGCTGGACTGGACGAGACTGGAAAAATACCGGGAGATTCATGATTTTGTGCGCTATATGATCGGTTTCCGGAAGCGCTATGCCATTTTGCGCAAGAAGACGAAGCCGGTGGCATGCAATCTGCCGGAGATCAGTATTCACAACGGTTACCCGTGGAACGGCGGTACGGATTCCAACAGCCGTCTCATCGGCATTATGTATGCGGGAAGAGATGAGCACGACACGCGGGACGATATTGTGTTCTATTGTATGAATGCTTACTGGGAGACGTTAGTGATGCAGCTTCCGGAACTGCCGAACGGGCTTCAGTGGAAAGTGTGTGTCAACACGTCCGTGGAGTACGAGGACGGCAGGGATATGGAGTCCTACACAGAGTTTTATTATAAGAAGACATTGAAGGTTCCGCCGCGCACGGCGATCGTACTGGTGGCAGAGTAAGCGGGTGAAGCGGGCAGAAACCCTTGGGGAATGCCCGCTGCCTGCGTTGCGGCTCCTAGAGGTAGCCGCCGTCGAGGGTGATGATCTGCCCGGTCAGGTAGTCGTTTCCGGTGGTAATCTGCACGGCAAGCGATGCCACTTCCGCCGGCGCGCCGAAGCGCCCGGCGGGGATTTCCTCGGCGAGCTGGGTGCGCTCTTCCGAGGAAAAGCAGGCATTCATCTCGGTGTCGATCACGCCGCAGGCGATTGCGTTGACCTGGATGTTACTCGGAGCGAGTTCCTTGGCGAGGGCGCGGGTGAAGGAATTGATGCCGCCCTTGCAGGCGGAGTATGCGACCTCGCAGGAGGCACCGACATTTCCCCAGATCGAGGAGATGTTTAAGATTTTCCCGGATTTCTGGCGGATCATGTGCGGCAGGGCAAGCTTGCTCGCGGAAAAGACGGAGGTCAGGTTGACGCCGATGATGCGGTTCCACTCATCGATGGTCATATCTTCCAGCAGACCGATATGTGAGATGCCGGCATTGTTTACGAGAATGTCAACGCCGCCGAAGCGGGCTTCGCTTTGGGAAAAAAGCTGTTCCATATAGGCATAGTCTGACACGTCACCGATGCTGGTAAGTACGTCCACATGGCAGGTTTCCCTTAATTCGTCTGCCAGCGCCAGCAGCTCCTTTTCGGAGCGGGAACAGTTGATGACCAGACGGCAGCCCTCCCTGGCGTAGGCGCAGGCGATCGCCCGCCCGATGCCGCGTGAGGCGCCGGTAATGAGTACGGTTTTATACATGATGAAAGACCTTTCTTCTATATTGTGAATGTGTTAGTATGCAGTGTTCACGCACAGTATATCACAAAATTTAGGCGGCTTTGTTTGAAATTTCAAAAAAATTAAAAAAATACAAAATTTTTCTGGACAAACAGAAAAACTTGTGATAATATAATTAAGCACGATTTGAGAGACAACAAAGTGCTTCACAAATATCGATGCGTGGCTCAGCTTGGTAGAGCGCTGCGTTCGGGACGCAGAGGTCGCAGGTTCGAATCCTGTCGCATCGACTGACTGGTAAGAAGCCGTCAACCTTAGAGAGATCAAGGGTTGGCGGTTTTTTGTGTATAGAATATCAGAAGAAAAGGATCATGAATGTTAAGAGAGAAGATAGTACACTTTCTTGCCTGATAATAGGTTCACTGCTTGTCAGATAGGATGGATTTTGTTAAAATAATTACAAAAGCAATACAAACAATGACGAGAGGAGGAACCTGAATGAACTCTCCGCAGACAATCAATGGGTTAATGCGGCATTTGAGAAATGATTGCAAAATACAAATTAGCGGAAGTTATCAAAAACAGCAATTAACAAGCTATGGCTATTATCATGGGTATAAGGGATACCGTTTTGCCGGAAATAGTTACAGGCAGATTCCATATTCTGATTTCAGCGAGGTGGTAGCGGTTATTGAGTATGATAATAATTTGAAGGCAGCGCTGTATCCGGAACTTATGTTTATTGAGACAGCACTTAAAAATATTGTGTGCAATGAATCAGTGAAAGGTCTTAAGCTTGGCACTTTTGAGCATCTTTATAAAGAACGTATGAGTGATAATACGACAAATACGAAATTGCAGTCAAAACGCCTTAAATTGCGTAATTCGGTGTACGCCAAATTAGCTGCGCGCTATCATGATGAAGAAGAAAAAGAAAATCAAATGGTGCGGCACTTTTATAATAGAGGAGAAGATGCACCTATCTGGGTCGTTTTTGAAATACTATATCTTAGTGATCTGGCAGGTTTTTTTGAGTGCCTAAATGAGGCGGTACGTGAGAATATCTTAAAGCAGATGAATATGTTTGATATTTCGATAGATGCTAATAAAAATTTACTTTCTATCATGATTTACACTTTGAAAGCACTGCGGAATTCTGTTGCACATAATAATATTATTTTCGATACTAGATTTAAAGATCGGAAAATCAGCCCCGTGCTTAAAAAATGGGTAGAAAAAGAAACGGGTATTCAGAATATTACGTTGTATTCTCTGATTGATTATATTATAATTGTGTGCTGTCTTCTTAAACGAGTGGATTTTAGTGGTACGAGAGCATTGACTTTGCTAAATAAGTACAAGGAAGAGAATCAGCGACTGCAGAATAGTGTTGCTTCGGAGATTTACGATCATATTATACAGAATAATGTTCCGGCAAAGGTTGTGGGGTTAGAGGCGTATTTGAATGTTTGAAAAAATAATAAAAACTTGCATTTTTCAAGGATATAAGATATATTATATGTAATGAAAGAGGTGTATGTTTTCGGACTGCACTGGAGGAGTCACTCTGTGGCTCCTTTTTATGTATGGGCTTTAGTCTGTATGGGCATTTAATGCCGGGTGATATCCATAGGAAGGAACTCAAAAAGGAACTCAAATTATTTGAGTTCCTTTTTGAGTTCGTGAAATAAAATTTGAGTTTCTTACACAAAAAATAGTGATACGATATAAAAATATGGGGAGAACTAAAATGACAACGAAAGAATTACTTGAAAAATTAGAGTTAATTCAGAAACTTAAATGTGAAACTCCAACAGATAAAGAGTGCAAACCAGGGATGTCCCAGACATTTATATGATTCGCTGTCCAGTTTTTCCAATCAGGACGATGGGGAATCCCGACAATACGCAGAACGATGCAGGAATATCACTTGCCACAACCGGAATTTTTGGATGAAAGAAGGAGTTTTATTGCGATGAAAGGAAAAAGGATCAAGGATAAAGATTCTGTCAACAGAACGCGAATTGCCTTGTCAAAGCCCCCGGTGCAGTGTATAATTGCACTGATGATTTGCGAGTGAAGAACACGGGAGGAAGACATGGGAAAAGACGTTATTATTGCATGTGATTTTAACAGTAAGGCAGAAGTCATTGCGTTTCTTGAGAAGTTCAAGGACGAGAAGCCGTTCGTCAAGATTGGAATGGAGCTTTTTTATGCGGAAGGACCGGACATCGTGCGTACCATCAAGGGGATGGGACACAAGATCTTCCTTGATCTGAAGCTTCATGACATTCCGAACACGGTGAAAAAGGCGATGGCGGTTCTCTCGGGACTGGATGTCGATATGTGCAATGTACATGCAGCGGGAACAAAGGGCATGATGCAGGCGGCACTGGAGGGACTGACGAGAGCGGACGGCAGCAGACCGCTGCTGATCGCGGTGACGCAGCTTACCTCCACGAGCGAGGAAGTGATGCAGCAGGAGCTGTGGATTGACAAGCCGATCGATGAGACGGTCATGCACTATGCGAAAAATACCATGGAAGCAGGACTGGACGGAGTCGTATGCTCGCCGCTTGAGGCGGGTAAGGTACATGCAGTCTGCGGAGAAAAGTTTTTGACGATCACACCGGGCGTGCGTTTTGCGGACGGCGATGTGGGAGATCAGAAGCGTGTGACGACACCTGCAAAGGCAAAGGAACTCGGATCGGATTACATCGTAGTCGGAAGACCGATCACACAGGCGGCGGATCCGGTAGCGGCATACCGCAGATGTGTGGAAGAATTTGTAGGTTAGGACGGCATACACGAAGAGGAGATGGACGAAACAGCCTGGTCTCCTCTTTTTTTCATAGGAAGAAAAGGACGGTGGGGAAGATGCCTCAAAAAGGATTGAGCGGAAGCACATTGAAGTTGATCGCGATCATCACGATGCTGATCGACCATATCGGAGCGGCGGTCATTGCCAGACTGCTGATTGCCGGACAGGGGAGTGAGATGCTCTATAAGATCTATTATGCGATGCGCGCCGTCGGCAGAGTGGCATTCCCTATTTTCTGTTTTCTGCTTGTGGAGGGATTTTTTTACACGGGCAGCCGGAAAAAATATGCACTTCGGCTGTTTGGATTTGCCCTGCTGTCGGAGATACCGTTCGATCTGGCATTTTCCGGGAAAATACTGGAATTCGGCTATCAGAATGTATTTTTCACGCTGCTGATCGGGCTTCTTACGATCATGCTGTTTGATGCGGTGGTGAAAAAGCAGGAGTGGCATCCGGTTTTGCGCAGTGCGCTGCTTGTCATCATCACATTCGGGGGAATGGGTGCGGCCTATCTGCTACACACAGATTATGATGCAAAAGGCGTGCTCGCAATTCTGGTGTTTTATATGACGAGACAGATGCGGGGATTACAGATCGTGGCAGGCTGCCTGGCGTTCTGCTGGGAACTTCCGGCGATCGTGGCGTTTATCCCGATTGCGTTCTATAATGGGAAGCGCGGATGGAACATAAAGTACCTGTTCTATGCGTTCTACCCGGTGCATCTATTGGTTCTTTATCTGATCTGTGTAGGGATGGGAACCGCGCAGATTGCGGTGGTGTAGGAGAGAAAGAGAGGAAGAGAGTAAGTATGGAGATATCAAAGGAGACGCGGAAACGGATGATGCAGATCATTGCATTTGGGATTCTGCTCTATTGCGGGATGGAGCATTTTGACGTGGTGATCGGAGCGGTGGATTTTGTGCTGGGGATTGTGATGCCGTTTCTGGTTGGAGGCGCGATCGCATTCGTGATCAATGTTCCGATGAAGAGTATCGAGCGGCATCTGTTTGCGAAGAACGGGAAGCTTGCAAAATGGAGAAGACCCGTTGCCTATCTGCTGACGCTTGCGCTTGTGATCGGTATTATCACGCTGGCACTTGTGGTCGTGATACCGGAGCTTGGAAATACGATTTCCATGATTGTACAGCAGGTCCCGGTTGCGGTAAAAGCCGTACAGAAGTGGCTGACAGATCTTCCGGACAGCTATCCGGCACTTGCCCCTGCGGTGGCGGAGCTTAATATTGACTGGTCATCGCTTGCCGACTCGATTGTGACGTTTGTGCAGAATTTTGCGGCGGGGGTTGTGAGCTCCGGCGTCGGTATTTTTTCTGGGATCGTGAGCGGTGTGGTGACGTTTGTGATTGCGTTTACGTTTTCCATCTATGTGCTGTTCCAGAAGGAGCGTCTGGCGAGACAGGCAAAACAGATTCTGTACGCCGTCTTTCCGGAGAAGACCACAGAGAAGATTCTCTCGGTGGCAGCCCTGTCCAATCAGGTGTTTTCCAGTTTCCTGTCCGGGCAGTGCGTGGAGGCGGTGATTCTCGGCACCTTGTTTGTCATTACCATGTCGATTCTGGGGATGCCGTATGCAATGCTGACCGGAATCGTGATTGCGATAACGGCGCTGATTCCGATTTTCGGCGCATTTATCGGCTGTGTCATCGGAATGCTTCTGATCGTGATGGTAGATCCGGTGCAGGCGGTGTGGTTTCTGGTGCTGTTTTTGGTGTTGCAGCAGATTGAGGGAAACCTGATCTACCCGCACGTGGTGGGAAGTTCCGTCGGACTGCCCTCCATCTGGGTGCTGGTGGCAGTGACCGTCGGCGGCAACATGTTCGGCATCCTGGGTATTCTGGTGTTCATTCCGCTTTGCTCCGTGCTGTACGCACTGTTTGCCATGTTTGTGAAAAAAAGACTGCGGGAGCGGGAGATTCCCGAGAGCCGCTGGAACGCGCCGTCAGGCGGCGCTGCGGCGACCGAGCCCGCAGAAGAGCAGTCTTGTGGATAAATGACAAAAAGCCTTTCGGAAGTGTAGGAGGGACTTCCGAAAGGCTTTTTGAAATAGTGTAATATGGTATATGGAATATATATAAAACCCGCCGGCAGTGCCGGTGAGAGAGCTTTTAGGCGGAACTGACAGAACCCCAACCCCCGCGTCGAAACTCAACAGCTCCTTTTGATGATTCTATCTTATCGGGAAAATGTGTCGGAAGCTTGACGGCAAAATGAAGAATGTCTTAATATAGTGTAAGAAATTTCTAAAAAGTGGAAAATATTTATAAAATGACGTTGGAAAAAGGGGAAGCATTACTTGGAAGCATACGAATATCTGGAAAAAATAAGAGCGGCGGCGCCGCGGGTACACTGTATCACGAACTATGTGACGGCGCATGACGTGGCGAACATGATCCTGGCGTGTGGAGCGAACCCGGTCATGGCGGACGAGCCGCAGGAGATGGGAGAGATCACGGCGCATGCGGGGGCGCTCGCCCTTAATATGGGAACTCCTGGCGAGCGCAGAGAGCAGGCAATGCTTGCGGCGGGAAAGGCGGCAAACGCGAACGGGATTCCGGTACTGCTTGATCCGGTCGGCGTCGGTGCGAGCGCATTTCGCCGGAAGATGGCAGAAGAGCTGTTGGAGGCGGTGACGTTTACCGCCATACGCGGCAACATGTCGGAGATCCGGACGCTTTCTGAACTGGCAGAAAAAAAGGTGACCGGCTCATCCGGCGGCGTGGATGTATGTCCGGTGGATGCGGTCACGGAGGAGACGCTTGTGGAGACGGTCGCATTCGTAAAGGCGGTCTCTAAGCGCCTTGGTGCGGTGCTTGCGGTGACCGGTGCGATCGATCTTGTCTCGGACGGACAGCAGTGTGTGGTGATCCGCGGAGGGAGAGAGGAAATGAGCCGGGTGACCGGAACCGGGTGCCAGCTTTCCGGACTTGCGGCGGCGTTCCTCGCGGTGGCACGGAATATGGAAGCGCCAGCTGGAAGCACCGGCGGGAATACTGCGGGAGGAGCAGCATGCGCGGCGCGCGGTATGGAGGCGGTCGCGGCGGCAGTCTGCGTGATGAATGCAGCAGGAGAGATTGCATGGGAGCAGCGCGGTTTATGCGGCGGAAATGCCTCCTACGGGACCAGTATCATTGATGCTGTGTACCGGATGGACCAGAAAATGCTGGAGGGAAGGATTCGTTATGAAGTGCGATAAAAGAGATCTGCTGCTTTATGCAGTGACTGATCGAAGCTGGAGCGAGGGAACAACGCTGGGGGCGCAGGTGGAAGAAGCGCTCCGGGGAGGCGCGACATTTGTCCAGCTACGGGAAAAAAAGCTGACCGGGGAAGCACTCCGTGCGGAGGCGTTGGAGATCCAGGCAGTGTGCCGGCGGTACGGCGTGCCGTTTGTGATCAATGACGACGTGGCGCTTGCGAAAGAGATTGACGCGGACGGGGTGCATGTCGGGCAGGATGATATGGAAGCCGGCGATGTGCGTGCCATTCTGGGCGCTGACAAAATCATCGGCGTATCTGCGCATAATGTGGAAGAAGCGCTGCGCGCAGAACGTCATGGCGCGGATTATCTGGGCGTTGGCGCTGCGTTTACGACCAGTTCCAAACCAGAGGCGGGACACATTGATGCGGAGACGATACGGGCCATCTGCGATACGGTAAAGATTCCGGTCATTGCGATCGGCGGCATCAAGGAGGAGAATCTTCTGCAGCTGCGCGGAAACGGTCTGTGCGGCGTTGCCGTGATCAGCGCTATTTTTGCACAGAAGGATATCGAGGCGGCGACGAGGCGTCTACACGCTCTGGCAGAGGAAATGGCGGGGGATCAGGAATGAAGGGTGCAATTTTTGATATGGACGGCACGCTGTTAGACTCCATGCAGGTGTGGGTTCACGTCGGCGAGCAGTATTTGCGGAACCGGGGAATCGAGCCGGAAGAAGGGCTCGGAGATGTGCTTTTTCCCATGAGCATGCGGGACGGAGCTGTGTATGTGAAGGAAAAGTACAGTTTGCCGGATCCCCCCGATACGATTGTGACGGACATGGACGCGATTGTGTTTGCGGCATACCGGGATGAGGTTCTGCCGAAGCCGGGCGTTGCGGCATATCTGGAATCGCTCAAAAAGCAGGGAATACCGATGGCGGTCGCCACCGCGACGAACCGGCCGATGGTGGAGGCGGCGCTCGCGCGGACAGGACTTGCCGGCTATTTTAAACAGATTTTTACCTGCACGGAGATCGGCGCGGGAAAAGAAAGGCCGGACATCTATCTGGCAGCGGCAAAGGCACTTGGTACGCACCCGGCGGACACCTGGGTGTTCGAGGATGCGCTCTATGCGATTAAGACGGCAAAGGCAGCCGGGTTTTATACGGTGGGGCTTTACGATGAGACGAGCAGAAATGATCAGGAGGCGATTGCCGGCCTGGCGGACTGCTATGTGCGGGAGATTCAATCTGTTCCCACACAAGACTGTACTTGAGAATGTAATGCTGGCGCCTGTTCATGTAAAAAAGATGGAGAAAGGAAGGGCAGAGGCTCTTGCAAAAGAACGGATCGGAAAAGTCGGACTTGCGGACAAGGTTGTCTTTATGGCGGATGGAAGAATTCTTGAGGAAGGAAAGCCGGAGGAGATTTTTTCCAATCCGAAGACGCCAGAGGCAAGACAGTTCCTGCGGAGCGTTCTGTAGTAGGATGATGAATAAATTTGTGATGAGACAATCTTTACTGCTGCTTTTGACGGCAACGATCTGGGGCGTTGCGTTTGTGGCGCAGAGTGTTGGAATGGATTATATCGGACCGTTTACCTTTAACGTAGTGCGGAATGTGATTGGCGGGTTAGTGCTGATCCCATGTATTGCAGTGTTTCATAGAACAGGTGCAAAGGAAGAGGATGCCGGAAAGACACCGGGAAGCCGGAAAAATCTGCTACTTGGCGGAATCTGCTGCGGGGTCATGCTTTTTGTGGCAGGCAATCTGCAACAGATCGGAATACAGTATACAACAGTAGGCAAGGCGGGATTTATCACAGCGATGTACATTGTGCTGGTGCCGATATTAAGTATTTTTTTAGGAAAAAAGGCGGGAATCAAAATCTGGGCCGCTGTGGCGCTGGCTGTCGCGGGATTATACATTTTATGTATGACAGATGGCAGCTTTTCCCTGCAGAAGGGAGATCTGTTCGTTCTGCTGTCGGCATTTACATTTTCGGCGCACATTCTTGTTATTGATTATTTTGCGCCGCTGGCGGACGGTGTAAAAATGTCGTGCATCCAGTTTTTTGTGTGTGCACTGCTGTCGGCGGTCTGCATGTGGCTGTTTGAGAAACCGGATATGGGAGCGGTTCTGCAGGCGTGGGTTCCTGTGCTGTACGCAGGTGTTTTTTCCTGTGGCGTGGCGTACACACTCCAGATTGTCGGACAGCGTGGCATGAACCCAACGGTGGCGTCCTTAATCCTCAGCCTGGAGTCGGTAATTTCATTGATTGCAGGCTGGGTAATATTAGGGCAGGCGCTCTCGGTACGTGAGCTTTCCGGCTGTGTGCTGATGTTTGCTGCAATCATTCTGGCGCAGCTTCCGGAGCGGAAACGTGGCGCGTGATTTCCTGTGATTTTGCAAATTTAGCGTAGAAGTGCCAGAAAAACTGTGATATGATAAAAAAGGGAAAACGCCTTCGGATTCCGAAGGCGTTTTCTGTTACAGAGACATTTTAGGACACGAAAGCTGGTAAGAGAATGATACGCAGAGCGGTACTGCAGGATATTCCTGCATTGATGGATATATATAATGAAGCGATTCTTCACACGACGGCAACGTTTGATACGGAAGTCAAAGACATGGAGAACCGGAAGGCATGGTTTGCGGAGCATAACGGGCGCTATGTCATTTATGTTGATGTGGAGGACGGCAAGGTGGCGGGATATGCGTCGCTTTCCCGTTACAGGGACCGTAAGGCATTTGACCCGGCGGTGGAGATATCGATTTATGTACACAAGGATTATCGAGGGCGTGGCATCGGCCGCAGCCTGATGGAGAACGTGCTTGCCTATGCAGCGGAGTGTGAGGAGATTGACACGGTCATCTCTTTGATTACCAGCGAAAATGCGGCGAGCATTCATCTGCATGAGGTGTATGGATTTGAGTATTGCGGTCAGATTAAAAATGCAGGGACAAAGTTTGGAAGAAAACTCAGTCTGAATGCATATCAGATTCTATATGACAGGTAGAGAGGATATAGGGCAAAAGCTATGATGAAATATTTTATGACCGATAATCAGGTGATACATGAGGAGGAGAAGCTGCAGGATGGCGTGTGGGTGCGGATGATCAGCCCCACGCAGGAGGAATGTGAGGAGATTGCCGATGTGCTGAATGTGGATATCGACGATATCAAGGCAGCACTCGATGAGGAGGAAAGCTCCCGTATCGAACTGCAGGACGGATATACGCTGATTCTGGTGGACGTTCCGACGACGGAGATCCGGCACGATAAGCAGTCCTACACGACAATTCCGCTCGGCATTATCTTAACGCAGGATGTGATCGTGACGGTGTGCACGGAGGATACGCCGGTGCTCAAGAATTTTGTGATCAACCGCGTGAAGGAGTTCAGCACGAAAAAGCGTCTGCGCTTTGTGTACCAGATTCTGTACCGCACCGCGACAATCTATCAGACCAACCTGCGCATCATTGACAAGCGCCGCACGGAGATTGAGGAGCGGATCGGACAACACACCGAGGACGTGGATCTGATTGATCTGCACGAACTGGAGTCCACGCTGGTCTATTTCGCCACATCCCTGCGTGCAAACGGCGTGGTGTTAGACCGGCTGACGCGCTATAAGAGACTGGAGCAGTACCCGGAGGATACGGAGCTTCTGGGGGATGTCATAGTCGAGAACCAGCAGGCGATCGAGATGACTTCCATCTACCGTGACATCATCAACGGTACCAGAGAACTGATGTCCTCCGTGATTGACAACCGCCTGAACAACGTCATGAAGTATCTGACCTCAATCACGATTGTCATGGCGATTCCGACGGTCATTTCCGGTATCTATGGAATGAACGTGGATGAGCGGTGGATGCCGTTTGCTAATACGCCGCACGGATTTTTGCTGATCTGTGTGCTGACTCTGTTGATCTGCATTATCACGATGCTGATACTGCGTAAGAAAAAGATGCTATAGAACAAGCGGCGGGAGAATCTGCCGCACGATCGAATCACGGGCGGCGCAGCAGAGCAGCTGCGCGGAGAGAAGAGTATAATGAAGACAAAAATTTACGGAACCATCGGACCAGCATGCTGTGATACAGAGATGCTGGTTCATTTGTTTGAAAAAGGAATGACAGGAATCAGAATCAATCTGTCCCATGCGGATCTGGAAGAAGCGGATGCGTGGATCTCCGGCATCCACAGCGCATGGAGCCGGCTGCATGACGGAACGCCAGAGATTCTGATTGACTTGCGGGGACCGGAGCTCCGCATCGGTACGCTTGGGGCAGAGCGTCTTTTAAAAGAGGGAGACGGTCTGAGCCTTGTGGCGGACGGACAAAACAATCTGTTTGATCCGACGGAGATTCCGGTGCCGGGAACGCTGCTTGTGGCGCTTGCGCCCGGACAGGAGATTTTGCTGGACGACGGCAGGATTGCATTAAAAGTAGAAGAACAATTCCGCTGCGGATCGTCTGTCGCGGTGGAATGTACCGTTGTGCGGGGCGGCGTCTTAAAAAGCGGGAAAAGTATCGCGGCGCCCGGTGTGGAGATACAGACACCGACGCTGACGGAGCGTGATTACAGGAATCTTGCCAGAGTAAAGCAGTGCAGGATCACAGGGGTCATGCTTCCATTCGTGAGAAATCAAGAAGACTTAAAGAACTTAAAAGAAGCTTTAATAAATGAGGATGCCGGGGACATCCGCATTTTCGCAAAGATTGAGAATCTGCAGGGAATGGAGCATCTGGGGGAGCTGTTGCCACACTGCGATGAGATCGTGATCGCCAGAGGAGATCTGGGGAATGCGATGTCTCTGGCAAAGCTTCCGTGCGCGCAGGAGGAGATTGCGGCTCAGTGTAGAAAGCACGGGCGCGCGTTTATGGTTGTCACGCAGATGCTCGCCTCCATGGAGCATCGGGCGGTGCCGACGCGGGCGGAAGTGTCCGATATATTCCGCGCGGTGCAGCAGGGCGCGGCATCTGTGATGCTGACGGGCGAGACCGCTGCGGGAGAATATCCGCTGGAGGCGATGGAGGTTCTGGTGGATACGGTGCGGGAGGCGGAGTGGTATCTGGAAGAGCGCAGATAGTGGGGCATAAAATGTCATTTATCCAGCATCTTTTTATATTCGCGAGGACTCTGTCCTACATATTTCCGGAAGAGGCGTGAAAAATAGCCCATATCGGTGTAGCCGACGGCGTTGGATACTTCCGCAACGCTCATGTCCGTGGTGTTAAAGTAACGCAGCGAGGCGAGAATGCGGTGCTTGTTGATATAAGTTGTGAGTGTGTCGCCGACTTCCTTTTTAAATTCGCTGGAGAGGTAAGAAGCATTTTTGCCAAATTCCGAAGCAAGCGCGGCGAGCGATAATTCCGAGGACAGGTGCTGGTTGATATAATTGACCACGCTTCGTATCAGATAGGAATAATTGTCATAGGTAAAGTTTTTCACGAGCAGGCAGTATTTGCGTACCATTTCATAAGGAAGATGCTGCAGTTCCTGCGCCTGCACGGTTTCGTTAATTTTAAGCTGAAAGGTATGCATCTGCTTAAAGATATAGGCGGGATGCACCTGTGTGTCCATCATTTTGGCAGACAGAAAAGTGTTGATGTAGGAGAGATATTCCTTTAACTGGGAGAGTGGTGTCTCGGAAAAAGAAACCGCAAAATTCAACAGGGATTTCATGCTTTCGGAGGAGGCTGTCTGATCACCGGTGATGACAGCATCGCCACAGGATTTTATGTGTTCGGCGAGGTTTGCCATATAATCGGAAGTAAATTTGTGAATCCGTTCCTCGTTAAAGTCAACTTCGTGCTGTTCGGAGGTATAATTGATATACTCGACGTGATTGGCTGCAAACCCGGGGATAAATGCAGTGATCAGATGCTGCAGTGTGGTGATCAGACTCTGCATTTCTACGACGGGAAGATTGTAGTAGACCTGCTGCATGCTGGATGTATACTGTGGCGGAATGCCGTTCTCCTTCATGATGCGGTTGATGACAGCCGGAGTTGCAGGTTCGGTACGGAACGGCATGAAGCCAAACATATCGGGATGCTCCTCGTTTGTAACTGTGATAATCAGATTGTAAAAGCCCAGAACACTTTTTAACACGATAATCTGCCAGGCATCCTGTTCGGGAGACAGGGAGAAGATGGCAGAATTTGTGGAGTAGGTTCCCCAGACCATTTTGCGAAGCCCCATGTCCAGCCGCTCCAGATCGGAGTAGGGATAATGCATCAGAAAAGAGTCGACTTTGTAGGTGTCTAAGATGGTCTGGCGGATGACCGGAAAACAGTCCTCCACGGAAATATAGGGCAATGCCATAAGAATCCTCCTTGCTTGATCCAGGAACTGTTAGCTGCAAATAACAACGTGAAAAAATTTTAGTACAAAATAAATATAACACAAAAATAATCCGTGTCAAACAAAAAAAGGCAAAGTACAGGGAAAGGGAAGTTGCTATAATAAAACCATCAAAGAGACCGCATGGGGCGGTCTGCTACAGGAGGCGCATTATGGGAAACACAAACACCAAGCCGTTTGGCGTAAAGGACAAAATCGGTTACATGTGCGGTGATATTGCGAATGATTTTACATTCATTTTCGCCAGCAGCTATGTAATGGTATTTTACACAAAGGTCATGGGAGTCTCTGCCGGTATGGTAGGTACCATGTTCCTGCTTGCAAGATGTCTGGATGCATTTACCGACATCGGAATGGGACGCATTGTTGATAACAGCAAGCCGACCAAGAACGGACGCATCCGTCCGTGGATTCTGCGTATGTGCGCATTTGTTGCACTGGCATCGTTCATGATGTACCAGTCATTTCTGGTAGATGCACCGTATGCGGCAAAAGTTGCTTACATGTTCATCACTTACATTTTATGGGGATCCATTTTCTATACATCCGTAAATATTCCATATGGATCCATGGCATCTGTTATTTCCAGCGAGCCGAAGGACCGAAGCTCCTTATCTGTGTTCCGTTCTCTGGGCGGTACGCTGGCAGGTATCCTGATCGGTATGCTTGCACCGATGGTGGTATATTACACCGATGAGGCAGGAAACAAGGTCGTATCCGCGTCCAAAATTTCCATGATCGCAGGAATCTTTTCCGTACTTGCCGTTATCTGCTATCTGTTATGCTATACGCTGACAACAGAACGTGTCGCGTATGTACCGAAGCCGGATGTCCAGAAGAAGACGTTCGGACAGACGGTTTCCGCACTGTTTTCCAGCAGATCGCTGATGGGCCTGATTCTCTCGGCAGTGCTGTTGTTGTTGGCATCTTTAATGTCCCAGGGCATCAACCAGTATCTGTTTGCAGATTACTTTAAGAACACTGCAGCATTATCCGTATATTCGCTGCTGATGCTTCCGTGCGTGCTTGTACTTTCCGCAGTGTCCACAAAGCTTGCCGTGAAGTACGGAAAGAAAGAGTGCAGTCTTATCGGAATGTTTATCTCCGCAGGATTATATTTTATTATTGGCGTACTGCATGTAAAGAATGTATGGCTGTTCGTCGGACTGGCATTCCTTGCCATGATCGGTATGTATTTCTTCCAGATGCAGTGCTGGGCACTGGTAACGGACGTTATCGATGACATGGAAGTGAAGAATCACACCAGAGATGATGGTACCGTATACGGTATGTACTCTTTCGCAAGAAAGATCGGTCAGGCAATTGCGGGCGGACTTTCCGGATGGGCACTTGGCTGGATCGGTTATGATGAGCTGGCAACAAGCCAGACGCAGGAAGTTGCAAATGGAATCTACAATCTGTCCACCTTCTTCCCGGCAATCATCTATGCATTATGCGGACTGGCACTGTTACTTATATATCCGCTTTCTAAGGCGAAGGTAGAGGCAAACGTAAAAGAACTTGAGTCCAGAAGAAAATAATATAGGCTTGTTAAGGGGCTGCACATTAAGCGTGCAGCCCCTTTTTCGTGCAGCTCATGTGATAAGCAGCATTATAAGAAGCACATATGCAGATTTCCAACGGAAACCGCAAAGTGCGAGTTCCTTATAATGCTACTTGTCAAAATCCAGCTTCACGAAAAGGGACGGCTGCCTCTTTTTGGGCGTATTTGTTAAGGAAAGGTCAAAATAGGTAGGAAGTCCGTTCAAATAGATAGAAAGTTCTATCTATGGAAACCGATATTTTTTACAAACATTGGAAGACATTTTTGACTGAATGTATATTTTTGCAATTTTCAATTTGTAAAAAGGCGGAAAATGTGAAAAAAATCACAATCTATGCATGCATATTGCACAAAAACAGAACGCAAAATTAGAACTTTTGACGAAATTGACATTTAATGGGAAACTTCATAAAATAGGAACACAAAAAAAGAGAAAGGAAGTGGTAATACGGAGGAGCTATCAAAGCAGCTGATGGAAGAGCTGAACTGTGAGACTGCGTTCACGATCCCTGTTTTTGGCGGGATCCCTGTGGCAGAGTCGGTCGTGGTCACATGGGTCATCATGGCAGTGCTGCTGCTCGGCTCGATCATTCTTGTGCGCAACCTGAAAGTAGAGAATGTCGGCAAGAAACAGGTTGTACTGGAAACGGTAGTGGGAGGCTTATACAACTTCTTTTATGATCTCCTGGGGGAGGATGGAAAGGGGTATATCCCATATCTGATGACCGTAGGGCTGTATATCGGCGTGGCCAATATGATCGGTCTGTTCGGTCTCAAGTCTCCAACCAAGGATGTGGGCGTCACTGGTGCTCTTGCACTGATGAGTATCGTCCTGATTGAATTTTCGGGCGTACATAAAAAAGGCGTCAAAGGCTTTCTAAAAAGCTTTGCGGAACCGATCCCGCTTATGCTGCCGATGAATATTCTGGAAATATTTATCCGGCCGTTATCACTGTGTATGCGACTTTTCGGTAATATCTTAGGCGCATTCGTTATCATGGAGCTGATCAAGATCGTGGCACCGTTACTTGTGCCGGTACCGCTCAGCCTCTACTTTGACCTGTTTGACGGATTCATTCAGGCATATGTATTTGTATTTTTAACATCACTTTTTATTAAGGAAACCATCGAGTAATCAAATCGAAAAAGAAAAGGAGAACATTATTATGACATCTTTAATCGCAATCGGAGCAGGAATCGCAGCACTTACAGGTATTGGAGCAGGTATCGGTATCGGACTTGCAACTTCCAAGGCAACAGACGCTATCGCAAGACAGCCGGAGGCTGACGGAAAGATCACAAAGGCACTGTTACTTGGATGTGCACTGGCAGAGGGTACTGCAATTTTCGGTATGGTAGTAGCAATCTTAATCATCTTATTCTTAGGCTAAGGAAAGGTTATGGTAGAGTATGCAGTTACTTAGAATCGACTGGAATGTCATCTTTACCATCGTCAATCTGATCGTATTATATCTGGGGCTCCGCAAATTTTTGATCGGACCGGTCACGAAAGTGATGGATCAGCGCAAGCAGCTGATCGAAGGGCAGATGGCGGACGCACGCCATGTAAATGAGCAGGCAAACGAGCTGAAAGCGCAGTATGAGGACGCCTTAAAGCAGGCGCATGAGGAATCGGCGCAGATCGTTGAAAAAGCGAGAAAGAGCGCACAGGCGGAGTATGAGAGCCGTATGGATGCAGCGGATGCAGAGGCGCAGAAAATTATCGCCAACGCACACAAGTCGATTGACCTTGAGCGTGAGAAAACCGTGCAGGAGCTGCAGTCGCAGATTGCGGGACTTGCCATGGCGGCAGCCGCTAAGGTATTGGGCGACACGGATCAGGCAGCGCAGAACAAGCTTATGTATGAACAGTTTTTGGCGAAAACGGGTGGTTTAAATGACACAAACAGCAAATAATTACGGAACGGTTCTTTTTGAGCTGGGCGTGGAGAAAGAGACTGTGGAAGAGATGAAGCGGATTTTCTCACTGACTGGCGAATTGCCGCGCGTGCTGGACTGTCCGGTGGTATCCGGCAGGGAAAAACACAGGCTGATTGAGCAGCTGTTTCCGAAAGAGGTCTGGAATTTCTTAAAAGAAATGTGCGACCACGGAAACGTATCGGAGATGGAGGATGTCTTTAAAGCGTATACGCGCTGCTACGATGAGGCAAATGGAATTTTAAAGACCGTTATGTACTGCGCGGGTACACCGGATGAGGAGCAGCTTGCACAGATCAAAGCATATCTCGCCGCAAAGCACCACAGAGAGACGGTGGAGCTTACCATCTGCACACAGCCGGGACTGATCGGCGGATTTGTGCTGGAGACGGGAGATCTGGTGGAAGATTACAGCGTCCGGGGGCGGATCAAGAATTTAGAACAAAAATTGACATGGAGGTGATGACGTGGGTTCCATAAATTCAGAGGAGATTATCTCCATACTGAAAACAGAGATAGAAAATTATGATATGGTGACCGGTGAGCAGGAAGTCGGCTCTGTCATCTGGGTAGGAGACGGAATTGCGACCATCTATGGCATTGAGCATGCCATGTATGGTGAGATCGTGATCTTCGAGAATGGCGTCAGAGGTATGGTGCAGGATATCAAGCGCGATCAGATCGGCTGTATCATTCTCGGAAAAGACACTGGCATCAAAGAGGGCACAAAGGTCACACGCACGAAGAAGAAGGCGGGTGTTCCGGTCGGAAATGCCTATCTTGGAAGAATTGTAAATGCACTGGGAGCGCCGATCGACGGCAAGGGAGAGATTCCGGCGGACGATTACCGCCCGATCGAGCAGGAAGCGCCGGGCATTGTTGACCGTCAGTCGGTCAAGCAGCCGCTCGAGACCGGTATTCTGGCGATTGACGCCATGTTCCCGATCGGACGCGGGCAGCGGGAGCTGATTATCGGCGACAGACAGACCGGTAAGACGTCGATCGCAGTAGATACCATCTTGAACCAGAAGGGAAAAGATGTGATCTGTATTTATGTGGCGATCGGTCAGAAGGCATCGACCGTAGCAAAGCTTGTGAATACATTGACGAAGAATGATGCGATGGACTACTCCATCATTTTATCATCGACAGCCAGCGAGTCGGCATCGTTACAGTACATTGCACCGTATGCGGGAACCGCTATGGCAGAGTATTTCATGCATCAGGGCAAGGATGTCCTCATCGTATATGATGACCTCTCCAAGCACGCAGTGGCATATCGTGCACTGTCCCTTTTGCTGGAGCGTTCTCCGGGACGTGAGGCTTATCCGGGAGACGTATTTTATCTGCATTCCAGACTGCTGGAGCGTTCCAGCAAGCTTTCCGATGAGCTGGGCGGAGGTTCCATCACGGCGCTGCCGATCATTGAGACGCAGGCGGGCGATGTATCCGCATACATTCCGACCAACGTGATCTCCATCACAGACGGTCAGATCTTTTTGGAGAGTGATCTGTTTTTCTCAGGTATGCGTCCGGCAGTCAACGTCGGTCTCTCCGTATCCCGTGTCGGCGGTGCGGCGCAGACCAAGGCGATGAAGAAAGCGTCCGGTACGATCCGTATTGATCTGGCGCAGTATCGTGAGATGGAAGTGTTCACACAGTTTGCATCCGATCTGGACGACATGACAAAAGAGCAGTTACAGCACGGAAAATGCCTGATGGAGCTGTTAAAGCAGCCGCTCTGCCATCCGATGAGCCTGGCGGATCAGGTCATCACGCTGGTCGCTGCCAACAAGCGTCTGATGCTGGACGTAGACACGGCAAAGACGAAAGAATTCCAGCTGGGTATGTTAGATTACATCCATGTACAGCACGCGGAGCTTGTGACGAAGATCAACGAGGAAAAAGTGCTGGATGATGCGATTACGGAGCAGATTGTAGAGGCGGTTAAAGAATATAAGAGCAGGTGATAGAGCATGGCAAATACCAAGGAAATTCAAAAGCGAATGAAAAGTATCCGGGATACCATGAAGATTACAAGCGCCATGTATATGATATCCTCTGCCAAACTGCGCAGTGCCAAGCAGAAGCTTGAGCAGACGGAACCTTATTTCTATGCACTTCAGGGTTCCATTTCCAGATTCCTGCGCCACATTCCGGAGGTGCAGAACCGCTATTTTGACCAGAAGAAGGAGATCCCGGAGGAAGAAAAGCGGCGTGGATATATCGTGATCACTGCGGATAAGGGTCTGGCAGGAGCATACAACCACAACGTCATCAAGATGGCGCATGAGCTTTTCACGCAGGGCGAGAACAATAAGCTGTTTGTCGTCGGCGAGCTCGGACGCCAGTATTTTGCGAAAGAGGGTCTCGCGGTGGATGCGGAGTTCAAGTATACCGTGCAGAACCCGTCGCTTCACCGCGCGCGTGTCATTGCGGATCACGTCATGGATCTGTACGCGGAAAATGAGCTTGATGAGGTATATATCATCTACACAAAGATGGAAAACTCTTTTTCTATGAATGCGGAGAAGATGAAACTTCTTCCGCTTGTAAAGGAAGACTTCCTGCATCCTGCCCCGGCGGATATCTACCAGGAGGAGATCCGGGTGGAGTCATCCATGGAGGCGATTCTGGAGCATGTAGTACCGAACTATGTCACCGGATATATCTACTGTGCGCTGGTAGAGTCGTTTGCCAGCGAGCATAATTCCAGAATGATGGCAATGCAGGCGGCAACGGACAGCGCGAAGGACATGATACAGACGCTGTCGATCGAATACAACCGGGTACGGCAGGCGGCGATCACACAGCAGATCACAGAGGTGAGCGGCGGTGCGAAAGCGCAGAAGAACAAGAAAAAGAAATAAAGCGGAAGGGAGCTTGTATGAAGAAAGGGAAAATTGTACAGGTCATGGGACCTGTCGTTGACGTAGAATTTGAAGATAATGACCTTCCATATATTAAAGATGCGCTTGAAGTGGACAACAACGGAAAGCGCTGCGTGATGGAGGTTGCACAGCACATCGGCAATAATACTGTCCGCTGCATCATGCTCGCGGCAAGCGAGGGCTTATGCAAGGATATGGAGGTTATTGCCGAGGGCGGCGGTATCAAGGTTCCGGTTGGAAATAAGACCCTGGGCAGACTGTTTAACGTGCTCGGAGATACACTCGACGGAGGCGAAAGCCTTGACGGTGAGGAACACTGGGTGATTCACAGAGATCCGCCATCTTTTGAAGACCAGAGCCCGGTCGTTGAGGTGCTTGAGACCGGTATTAAGGTCATCGATCTTTTGGCACCGTATGCAAAGGGCGGTAAGATCGGTCTCTTCGGAGGTGCCGGAGTCGGTAAGACGGTATTGATTCAGGAGCTGATCCGCAACATTGCGACAGAGCATGGCGGATATTCCATTTTTACCGGCGTCGGAGAGCGTTCCAGAGAGGGAAATGACCTGTGGTCTGAGATGAAGGAATCCGGCGTACTGGATAAGACGGCGTTAGTGTTCGGACAGATGAACGAGCCGCCGGGAGCACGTATGAGAGTTGCTGAGACGGGACTTACGATGGCAGAATATTTCCGCGATGAGGAGCATCAGAATGTACTTCTGTTCATCGATAATATTTTCCGTTTTACACAGGCAGGATCTGAGGTATCCGCGCTGCTTGGACGTATGCCGTCCGCAGTAGGTTATCAGCCGACCCTGGCGACGGAGATGGGCGAACTGCAGGAGCGGATTGCTTCCACAAAGAACGGATCTGTTACTTCGGTACAGGCTGTTTACGTGCCGGCAGATGACCTGACAGACCCGGCTCCGGCGACGACATTTGCACATCTGGATGCCACCACGGTACTTTCCAGAAAGATCGTAGAGCAGGGTATTTACCCGGCGGTAGATCCGCTTGAGTCCAACTCCCGTATCCTCGAGGAGGACGTCGTTGGAAAAGAGCACTATGAGACTGCCAGAAGAGTACAGGAGATTTTACAGAAGTACACAGAACTGCAGGATATCATTGCAATTCTCGGTATGGAGGAGCTGTCCGAGGAGGATAAGCTCGTGGTATACCGTGCAAGAAAGATCCAGAAGTTCTTATCCCAGCCGTTCCACGTGGCAGAGAACTTTACCGGCGTGCCGGGCAAGTATGTGCCGCTTAAGGAGACGGTAAGAGGATTCAAGGCAATTATTGACGGTGAGATGGATGAGTATCCGGAAGCAGCGTTCTTCAATGTAGGTACGATCGATGATGTGATCGAGCGTGCGAAGGAGATGGGGGCATGAATACATTTAGTCTGAAAGTGATTGCCTGTGACCGTGTCTTTTTTGACGGAAGATGTGAGCAGGTCGTTCTGCCGCTGCATGACGGAGAGAAAGCAATCCAGGCGCATCACGAAAATATGGTGTTTGCCGTTGAGATCGGCGAGATCCGCATCACGGACGAAACAGGCGAGGAGATCGTGGGTGTGACAGGCACCGGATTTGCACAGATCATCAATAACCGTGCAATGGTGATTGTTGACACCTGTGAGTCCCCGGAGGAGATCGATGTGCGGCGTGCCGAGGAGGCAAAAGAGCGTGCACAGGAGCAGCTCCGCCAGAAACAGAGCATTCAGGAGTATTATCGTTCCAAAGCATCGCTGGCGCGCGCGATGTCGCGCCTCAAGGTCGGGAAAAAAGACCGTCCGACCGGATATTAAGAAGAAAAATGGTCTTGTGCAAGGTTCCGGCGGGTCTGAGAGAGAAAAAACGTCTCTCCAGACCCGCCGGGACCTTGTTATTATGCGCGTGGGAAGAAAAAAGGGCTGTTCGCGGGTCTGGGAATGAAAAACCAGCCCGTGAGACCCGAAAAGAAACTGATTTCGGGTCTGGGAGAGAAAAAGAGTGTCGCCAGACCCGGCGGAAGCCAAAATGCAGCCATGTAAGTCAAAAAAATAGAAGATTGTACGCAAAAACGGGTCTACAGAGAGAAAAAGTCCTCTGTAGACCCGTTTTGATCTTATGCACAACATCAGCAAACAATGATTGACCAAGAAAGCTCCTGTGGGTGCATGTGAGACTCAGCCCTGCAGCTTGCCAGTCGATACAAGTATTAACGCACATGCCGTTGCAACTTACTTAAGCCCCACTGTAGCCAGTAATGCAACTTACTAGCCAGCTTATACGGCTTACTCATCGGTGCAGATTGCTTCCCCGCGCTGCTTACAGTACGAAGAATGTACAGGTTGCCGGTGCAAGAGTCACTGTTCCGGCTTCCTGTGCTGCCGGAGTGAGTTCCGGAAGCGAATTGCCGGCACCCAGAACAAGTGGCTTGCCATTTAAAGTCATGACAGCGGCACGCACGTTGCCGCCCTCGCCGGCGAGTGTGTAGCGCTCTGCGCTCTTCGGAAGCTCTACGGTGGTTGCCTCTGTCAGCGAGTTGTTGATCACAAGATATACAACGCCCTCTTTTCCATCTTTGCGGGAATGTGCGAAGACATGTGCGCCCTCGCGGATTGGCTCTGCGGTATCGTAAACGGTCGTACCCATCAGGCGGTTCCACAACAATACGGCAAAATAGTTCGGGCGCGGATCAAATACTTCGCGGGCCAGGAAGCCGTAGTCGGAAGAAGCCAGTGTATTGTGGAAAATAACGCCGTCTGTGATCGCTGCGAATCCAGCGAGCTCGTTTAAGGTACGGAAAACATCCAGATACGTGGAAGCCCATGTATCACCGCCACCGCCTGCGTCGCCGGACTCCGTTACCCACATCTCGCCGCCCGGGCAGTATTTGTCGCGGAGTGGAGCATAGGTGCGCGCACAGTTTAATGCAACGTCCAGATACGCCTCGGTATGGGCGGTATCTGCCAGCCAGTGTCCGCTTGGCATCACGGAAGCAAGACGCTCGGATACACCGTTGTAATAATGGTAGCTGAATACGTCCAACGGCTCTTTGGTGTCCTCTAACAGGTCGGTTGTGGAGCAGTTCTCTCTTACAAGCTGCTCGATACCACCACTCTTGCTGTTGTCATCACCGCCATTGATGGTAAGACCCTCGCCAACACTGCTCGGTCCGATACAGATACATTCCGGATAGTTGGCGCGTACCCACGCGAAAAACAGATCCTGATCGCGGTGGTAATCAGCCGGTGTATAACCAGCCGGGAAGCCGGTATCCTCCATCATGTTCGGTTCGTTTGCGAACTCGGCGCCGTCGATCGGTACGCCGTATTCTTTGCTCAGACGAAAAATCTTCTCCGCCTCACTCGGATTCCACGGTTCCTCTGCGGAATGCAGACCCGGGCAGTTCGCAACGGAAATCATCAGTTTCGCATCGATCGCTTTTACGAAGTCGAGCACACCAATCCACTGCTCCTTTGTCAGGACATTTAAGTAGCCCTCCGGAGCAATACCGCCTGTTGCATTGTCAAAATCATAGTAAGTCTTGGTTGCCCAGGTGCCGGACACACGCACCCATGCGGTTCCGAGCTCCTTTGCGAGGGAGCGGAGCTTCTCGTTGTACAGATCGATCGGTGCGTATACCTGCATCAGATCCTTGTACATTGCAGCAATGCCGTCTGCGCTCGGAGCGACATGGAATTCCTCGGTTCCTGCAACCTGCTCCGGTGTGTACGCTTTCCAGAAGGTGCCGCCGGTTACCTCGGCGAATTCTACATTATAAGACATCAGGCGCGGATTTACTTCGCGCAGCGCCTTTAAATTCTCGGGAACTAATTTTACAAACTGTGCCATAGAAATCATTCTCCTGTTCGTTTTTATTTGCCGGTGATCCGGATCCCCGTATCACCTTTGCATAAAAACAGCGTACCACAAAAATTGTATTGTGTATGCAGGAAAACAACTATTTACAAAAATTGTGCAAAAACAGGACAAAATCGTTCCCGCCCTTAGCGCTCAAATCTGCCGCTTGCCCCGCACGGAAGCACCAGACCGTTGCTGGAAACCGGCAGACCGATTTCATCTGCGGCGATATGACCACCGTGTTTTTTTAAGACGGTATTCATCATATAGCTGAGCACTGCCGGCTGAAGACCAGTGGTGTAGGAGTTGATCAGGAAAAACAGAGGATCGTCCGACAGCAACTGCTCACAGAGCTGCACCAGCGGATAGATGGCGTCCTCGATTTTCCAGATCTCACCCTTGGGTCCTCTTCCGTAGGAAGGCGGGTCCATAATGATCGCATCATAGTGGTTGCCGCGGCGGATCTCGCGCTCAACAAACTTTACGCAGTCGTCCACAATCCAGCGGATCGGGGCATCACCAAGACCGGAAGAGACGGCGTTTTCCTTCGCCCAGGTCACCATTCCCTTGGAGGCATCCACATGCGTGACGCTGGCACCGGCAGCAGCGGCGGCAATCGTGGCACCGCCAGTGTAGGCGAACAGATTTAACACCTTGATCGGACGTCCGGCGCTGCGGATCTTTTCGGAAAACCAGTCCCAGTTGGCAGCCTGCTCCGGAAACAGTCCGGTGTGCTTAAAACTGAACGGCTTTAAGTTGAAAGTCAGCTTGCCGTAATGGATGGTCCACTGCTGGGGAAGATCAAAAAATTCCCACTCCCCGCCGCCCTTGGCGCTGCGGTGGTAATGGCCGTTCATTTTGCGCCAGCCGCGCTCGGTCTTCGGCGTGTCCCAGATGACCTGCGGGTCGGGACGGACGAGAAGATAATCTCCCCAGCGCTCGAGCTTTTCTCCTTTTGAGCAGTCAATGACTTCGTAATCTTTCCAGTTATCTGCAATCCACATAGCAATCTCCATTCCTGTGTACTTCTAATTTAAAACTATAACAAATATATACCACAAGCCAGCAGAGGGCAAGGAAAAAGTAAAAACGTCTGCCTGCGGGCAGAGAAAAAGCCCATAAAAAGCCAATAAAAAACCGGTAGAAAAATATCTACCGGTTCAAAACTGCGCAGCCCAAATTGCCGGCTGCACGTTATTTTTTACGCCAGGTGGACGGCATGAACAGAATCATGAGCGGGAAAAGCTCCAGTCTGCCGGCGAGCATGTCAAAAATCAGCACAACCTTGGAGAGCGGCGAGAAGATCGAAAAATTCTGCGCCGGTCCGACACGGTTTAAGCCAGGACCGATGTTGTTCAGACACGAGACGACTGCTGTAAAGTTCGTGGTAAAATCGAACTCGTCCAGGCTGATGATAAGCGTTGACAGCATGAGCAGAATAAAGTAAATGACCAGAAAAACATTGGTAGAGCGCAGGGTGCTGTGTTCTACGACATGTCCGTCCATGCGGATCTTGCGGATCTCGCGGGGGTGGATAATCAGGGAAAGCTCTTTGCGGATGGTTTTGAATAAAATCACCAGCCGGGATACTTTCATACCGCCGCCTGTGCTTCCCGCACATGCGCCGACGAACATCAGCGTCACAAGAATCGTCTGGGAGAGCGCAGGCCACATGTCGAAGTCGGCAGTGGAATATCCGGTGGTGGTGATGATCGCACCGACCTGGAAAAAGGCATTCCGCAGCGCGTCCCTGGTATTTGCGTAAAGCGGGCGTATATTATAGGTAATCATTCCGACAGAAGCAAAGATCAAAAAGAGATACCAGCGCACTTCCTCGATGCGGAATGCATCCTTGATTCTGCGCGATAAAATACAAAAATAAAATGTGTAATTGATACCGCTTAAGATCATAAAAGTTGTGACCGTGTTCTGGATAGCGGGCGAAAAGCTTGCAAAGCTGTCGTTACGGAAACCGAAACCACCGGTGCCGGTCGTGCCGAAACTCGTCAGAAGAGACTCAAACAGCGGCATGCCGAGCGCACACAGAATGACAATCTCAAGGAGCGTGATGGCAAGGTAAATGCCGTATAATATTTTCGCGGTATCCTTGATGTGCGGAACCAGACGGCTGACGGAAGGTCCCGGGCTCTCCGCCTTCATGAGGTTGATCGTAGAGCCGCCCATCAGAGGCAGGATCGACATAATAAAGACGAACACACCCATGCCGCCGATCCAGTGGCTGAAACTGCGCCAGAAAAGGCTGGCATGCGACAGGGACTCGACATCGGAGAGAATACTTGAACCGGTCGTGGTAAAACCGGAGACCGTTTCAAACAGGGCGTCTACATAATATGGAATGTCGCCGTTCCACACGAAGGGGATAGCGCCGAAAATACTCATAACGATCCAGCTCAAGGCGACAGTAACAAACCCCTCCCTTGTATACACGGTCGAGGAAGACGGTTTTTTATGTGTGAAAACAATCCCTAAAACCAGACAGATTGCAGCGGTAATGACAAACGGAATGCCTGCCCTTTCCTGATAGATCAACGATACCAGTGCCGGGAGCATCAGAAACGCGCTCTCAAATTTTAAAATATAGCCCAGAATATATAAAACCATGGAATAATTCATTGCAGGTTAATCCTCCAGAATCTCTTTGATGTCGGAGATGCGGTATCCGGAAATGACGACCAGAACGGAGTCTCCGGCGAGCATCATATCCTGTCCACCCGGCAGAATGACCTTACCGTTGCGGTAGATGCAGCAGATTAAAGTATTCTTGCGGAAATTCAGATCCTGCAGCGGAATGCCTGCGACGGCAGAATTCTCCTTGATGATGAATTCCAGAGCCTCGGCTTTTCCGCCGGCAAGCTTGTAAAGTGTCTCCACGTTGCTGTTGATGGAATTCACTGTGGAGCGCACATATTTTAAAATGTAATCAGCGGTAATGACACGCGGATAAATAATACTTCCCAGATTCATCTCGTTGATGACGGAGTTAAAACTGCTCCGGTTGATCTTGGTCACCGTTTTTGCATTGGAGACATCGTTGGCGTACAGCGACAGCAGGATGTTTTCCTCGTCAAGACCGGTGAGAGCTGCAAAACCCTGCGCCTGCTCTAAGCCCTCCTCGGACAGCAGATCCTGATCGGTGGCATCACCGCAGATGATTGTCGCCTCCGGAAGCAGCTCGCTTAAAACGTCGCAGCGGGACGGATTGATCTCGATGATCGTCACACGGATGCCCGACTGGATGAGAATCTTTGCGAGGTAAAAGGAAACCTTGCCGCCGCCAGCGAGAATGGCATTGCCGACGCGGTTCTTGACGATGTCGATCTTACGGAAAAAGTCAATGGCGTTGCGGCGCTCGGAAGCGATTGCGACGGTATCTCCGGCGCGGAATTCAAAATCACCGTTCGGGATGATGACCTCGCTGCCGCGGATGACGGTACACACCAGCACGTTGCTGTGCAGGGTCTGGTGCAGATTGAACAACTTTAAATGAATCAGTGGGGAATTCTCGCTGACTTTAAAGTGAAGCAGCTCTACATGCCCCTTTGCAAAAGAATCCACACGGATGGCGGAAGGAAACTGAAATACTCTTGAAATCTCGTTGGCTGCCGTCAACTCAGGATTGATAATCATGGCGAGCCCGAATTCCTTTTTCAGGAAGGCGATCTCGCCGTTGTAGATCGGATTGCGCACGCGCGCGATGGTCTGGCAGTGGCCGGTCTTCTTGGCAATCACGCAACACAGAAGGTTTTTCTCATCATCTCCGGTAACTGCGATTAAAAGATCGGCAGTGGCGATGCCTGCCTCCAGCAGTGTCTTATGGTTGATGCCGTTCCCTACGATGCCCATCACATCCAGACGGTCGGTAATATATTGAACCTTTTCCGGCTTTTCATCAATGACAACAATATTGTGATCTTCGTTGCTGAGCTGTTCGACAAGCGTAAAACCAACTTTTCCACAGCCTACGATAATAATGTCCATAGAAATCTCCTTAAAGAATAATCAAAGACATTATAGCATATACAAATTGTTTTTGGGAAAAAAAGCGTAGAAATTGGCAAAATCTTAATGGTAAAAACAATTTTTTCGAGGAAACGCCCGCGTGGACAGTTCTTGTGTTTTAAATGAGGGTACGTTACAATGAGTGACAGAGAACTAAATGACAGGAGAGGAAAGAGGAGTTTATGCTGGAACAATTAGTGGAGTGTGAGAACCGGCTTTTAGAGGAACAGAGACGGTTCAATGAGTTACTGCTTGCCTGGCGGTCCGGGGATCTGGGGGACGATCTTACACGGATGAAGATTGAGCAGATGCAGCGGGAAGTGGATGCGCTGGGACGACAGCTGACAGCGCTGCGCACAGTAATTGCGGCACAGGCAGACCGCGAACGGGCGGGATACCGTCAGGGGGCGATGCCGAAGGCGGCGTATGGATGGCCGGCGTATGGACAGGCGGTGGCAGCGGCACAGCCGTGGAATCAGACAATGCCGCGGCCGGCAGCGCAGACAGCGGAGCCGGGAAAACCGCAACAGGCGTATCAGCAGACACCGCCGCAGCCGGCAGTGCAGACAGCGGAGACGGGCGCAATGTCACAGTCCGCGCGGGAGACGGGAAACCCGCAGCAGGCGTATCAGCAGACACCGCCGCGGCCGGTGGCAGCACAGGCGGGATACCAGCAGGCATCCGGGAAGCAGGATCTGGAAAAAACGATCGGCAGGGCGATTCTGCCGGTCTGCGCTGCAGGACTGATCTTCCTGAGTCTGGTGTTTTTTGCGATGCTGGTGCTGCCGTATCTTAGCCAGGGAGTAAAGATGGTTCTGATGTATACCGTCAGTGCCGCGATCACGCTGGCAGGAGGAATTCTTGTGGCACATGACCGCAGGAATAAAGCATTTCTTGGGCTGCTGGGCTGCGGCATGGGAGCGTGGTATCTCTCGCTGTTTTTAAGTGATTTTTATTTCCGTGCAATAAACGACGGCATACTTTATCTGGGACTGCTGGTGTGGGCGGTGGTTCTGTGTGTGCTGTCACGTCTGCGGTCGAATCTCTTCCTTATCATAGGGCAGATTGGTGTGGGCATCTCATTGATTCTCGGCGTGCTCATGTGTAACTGGACGGAGGATGCGGAAAGGTTTCTGATTCTTTCTATATATTATGCGGTAACGCAGACCATCTTTTTCGTGTCCCACCTACGGCGGGAATATTACCGTAATGCGGTGAATCTTGTGTCGTGGAGCATCGGGCTGCTCATTCTGGTGCTTGGAGCAGCTGCTTCCTATACAGAAGGCTCCGCTGCGGGAAACGTGTCAGTGGTATTGCTTCTTGCGCTTGCAGCGGTTCCGGTACTGCTTGGCGTAGCCGCGGCGGAAATGGACGAGAATGGAAAACTGCTTGGCGGTATTGTGGGGGCACTGTGTATCATCATTTTTTGCGGACTGTTTTTGAACCGGTTTACCGGAGCGGCGCTGCTCTTACTGGTATTTGGCATTGCAGTTCTGGCGCTGCTGGAATTCCGGCGCCCCGGGGATCTGTCCGCGGGTACGGTTCTGCTGGAGGTGGCTGTTTTTGCGCAGATGTTCTTTGCGGGAGCGGCGGCACCTTATTTCGGGGAGTATATATCGACGGGACTTCTGGCGGAGGCGTGCCTTCTGTACGGTTTCCTGCGCAAAAGAAAAGCATACCGGGCGGCGGCACTCGGCTATGGCATCCTGCTGTTGCTGATCCCGATGAACGGGGGCATGAGAACGGTCTGGGGACTGGTGTTTTTCTGCAGCGCGGTGCTGCTGATCCGGTTCTGCAGGGAACAGTATGAAACCTGGATGAAGATCTGTGGTTATCTGATGTTTTTGGCATTCCTGTCAGAAACGGCGGTGTGGGGAACGGATCTGGCAGCGGTCGCAGATGTTTACCTGAGCGATCTGATCTGTTTTATGCCGATTGTGCTCTGCAATATTCTGGCGGCGAAAGTTCCGCTGTTTCGCAGAAATCCAAAGACGGGAGAGGAAGAAAAAGCATTCGCGGCGGTAACGATGGCCGTGCAGGCGCTCCTTATTGCAGCGGTTCTGGTTCTGATGGGAAAACCGGACGCGCCGGTGCTTCACCTTATCTATGTGCTTTTGGGACTGGTGCTCGTGTGCACCAATACCTACAGCCTGCTGATAAGGAAGGACGGAGACTGGTGGGGAATTTACGTGGCGTTAAAGCTGCTGCTGTTTGCATCGGTCGCACTGCACTCCTATGGGGTGCCCGTGTTCGTGAACGATGTGACGGGCATTGTGATTGCGTTCTGCTGTATCGTGGCGGGATTTCTGGCGGAAATGCGGATGAAGAGAAAATATAAGGCGCTGCGGGTCTGCGGACTGGTTCTGGTGCTGCTGTGCGTTGTAAAACTGGTGCTCGTGGACATCCGCTACGACAATGTGCTGCTCCGGGCGGCAGGATTTTTTGTCGGAGGCATCCTTTGCTTTGGTATCAGTCTTGTATACAATCTGGTCGACAAGTGGATGGGGCGGCGCGAAAATGCAAAAAACTGAAAAAAATCCTTGCAATTCGCGGTTTCATCGTGTATACTATGCATTGCTGTGACATTGATAGCGTTGAAGCGTGAGGTTGCTGCAGAGCATTGCAGGTTTTCCGTGGAGCGAATGTCAAGTTAGGAAACTGGCGACAAGTCACTGTATCACGAATAGAATTTGTCCGAAGGACAGAGGGATGGCGTGTAGGAAGCGCGGGCTTCTTTGTGGGCGTGAGTCCATGATACACGCGGGTATGTGTGCAGTCACCGCTTGTCGTACAAAAAGCGATTACATCGCTTGTAAAAGTGCGAAAAGGAGGCGACTTTTTTTATGGCAAGTCAAGTAATGAGAATCACTCTGAAGGCTTATGATCACAAGTTGGTTGATTCATCAGCACAGAAAATCATCGAAACTGTAAAGAAGAACGGATCACAGGTGAGCGGACCGGTACCTCTTCCTACAAAGAAGGAAGTAGTTACAATCTTAAGAGCTACTCACAAGTACAAAGATTCCCGCGAGCAGTTCGAGCAGAGAACTCATAAGAGACTGATCGATATCGTTACACCGACGCAGAAGACGGTTGATGCATTATCCCGCCTTGAGATGCCGGCAGGTGTTTACATCGATATCAAGATGAAGAATAAATAATTTCTTCATCCCAGACAAATCAATGATTTAGTTAATATCCTGAAGGGTTTTATATAGAAGTAATGCAGGCGGTGAAAACTTCCCATTCCACTTATATGGACTTTCTAGGATGAACGGTTCCGCTACCCCACATGGTTGGGCATGAAGCGTTCCGCTGTAGAGAAAACAGGAGGTAAAAGTATGAAGAAAGCGATTTTAGCAACAAAAGTCGGAATGACTCAGATCTTCAATGCAGACGGTGTTTTAGTACCGGTTACTGTATTGGAAGCAGGTCCATGTTCTGTAACACAGATCAAGACAGTAGAGAACGATGGATACAGTGCAGTGCAGGTTGCATTTGCTGACAAGAAAGAAAAGGTTGTCAACAAGGATGCAAACGGCAAGAAGCAGGTAGCACACAGACATGGTGTAAACAAGGCTCAGATGGGACATTTTGCAAAGGCTGGCGTATCCGGCAAGCGTTTTGTGAAAGAGTTCAAGTTTGAGAACGCAGCAGATTACAATCTTGGCGATGTGATCAAGGCTGATATCTTTGCAGAGGGCGACAAGATCGACGCTACTGCAATTTCCAAAGGAAAAGGATTCCAGGGCGCTATCAAGAGATTAGGACAGCACAGAGGTCCTATGGCTCACGGTTCCAAGTTCCATCGTCATCAGGGTTCCAACGGTGCGTGTTCCTCACCGAGCCGTGTATTCAAGGGAAAAGGAATGCCGGGACACATGGGAAGCGTACAGGTTACTACACAGAACCTTGAAATCGTAAGAGTTGACGCAGAGAACAACCTGCTTTTAGTAAAAGGTGCCGTACCAGGTGCTAAGAAGTGTTTAGTAACAGTTAAAGAAACAGTAAAAGCTGGTAAATAGTGCTCGAATAGGAAAGGAGGAACTAAACGATGGCTAAAGTAGCTGTTTATAATATGGAAGGCAAGGAAGTTGACAGCCTTGAGTTGAACGATGCTATCTTCGGAGTAGAAGTGAATGAGCATTTAGTACACATGGCAGTCCTTCAGCAGCTTGCAAACAACCGCCAGGGAACACAGAAGGCTAAGACCCGTTCCGAAGTACGCGGTGGTGGTAGAAAACCATGGAGACAGAAGGGAACCGGACATGCAAGACAGGGTTCAACCAGAGCTCCGCAGTGGACACATGGTGGCGTAGTATTCGCTCCGGTACCAAGAGATTATTCTTTCAAGCTCAACAAGAAAGAGAAGAGAGCAGCATTAAAGTCTGCACTTACTTCAAGAGTTGCTGAGAACAAGTTCATCGTTCTCGACGAGTTAAAGCTTGACGAGATCAAGACCAAGAAGTTCGTAGAGGTTATGAAGAACTTAAAGGTTGAGAAGGCACTTGTTGTATTGAACGATATGGATGTCAACGTAATCAAATCCGCAGACAACGTTCCGACTGTAAAGACTGCTCAGACAAATGAGCTGAACGTATTTGACGTTCTGAAGTATGATACGGTTGTTGTAACAAAGGACGCTGTAAAGACGATCGAGGAGGTGTATGCATAATGGCAAACGTACAGTATTATGATGTAATCCTCAAACCAGTAGTAACAGAGAAGAGCATGGCAGCAATGGCTGAGAAGAAGTATACATTCTTAGTTCACCCGGAAGCAAACAAGTCCATGATCAAGGAAGCAGTTGAGAAAATGTTCGAGGGAACAAAGGTTGCAAGCGTCAACACCATGAACATGGACGGCAAGAACAAGAGACGTGGAATGGTAACCGGTAAGACTGCCAAGACCAAGAAAGCTATCGTAACATTAACAGCAGACAGCAAGGACATCGAGATCTTCGCTGGACTGTAAGATGAAAAGCGTTTCGTTCTGATAGCAAACTAGGCGCAGCGATGCGCGATAACAAACATCGAAAGGAGAACAACAATGGGAATTAAGACATACAACCCATATACACCTTCCAGAAGAAATATGACTGGCTCCGATTTCTCCGAGATCACAAAGACAACTCCGGAGAAGGCGCTCACTACTTCTTTAAAGAAGAACGCCGGTCGTAACAATCAGGGAAAGATCACCGTCAGACATCACGGCGGTGGAAACAGAAGAAAATACAGAGTCATCGACTTCAAGAGAAACAGCAAAGACGGAATTCCGGCAAAGGTTGTTGGTATTGAGTACGATCCGAACAGAACAGCAAACATCGCTCTGATCTGCTACGCAGACGGCGAGAAGGCATACATCCTTGCTCCGGCAGGACTCACAGATGGCATGACTGTTATGAGTGGTGCTACTGCAGAGGTTCGTGTTGGTAACTGCTTACCGCTCGAGAATATCCCGGTTGGTACCCAGGTACACAACGTAGAGCTTCATCCTGGCAAGGGCGGACAGATGGTTCGTTCCGCTGGTATGAGCGCACAGCTCATGGCAAAGGAAGGAAAGTACGCAACGTTAAGACTTCCGTCCGGCGAGATGCGTATGGTTCCGTTAAACTGCCGCGCAACCATCGGTGTGATCGGTAATGGAGATCACAACCTTGTAAATATCGGTAAAGCAGGACGTAAGCGTCACATGGGTGTTCGCCCGACTGTACGTGGTTCTGTTATGAACCCGAATGACCATCCACATGGAGGTGGTGAGGGCCGTGCTCCGATCGGACGTCCGGGCCCATGCACACCTTGGGGCAAGCCTGCTCTTGGTCTTAAGACCAGAAAGAAGAACAAGTCTTCTAACAAGATGATCGTAAGAAGAAGAGACGGTAAGGCGTTGAAATAAGTTTCAACCATTGATAAGCCCATCGGGTGTTTGTCAAAAATATACAAATAAGCTGGAATTTGACCGGGAGAAGTTGTACTTGCTTCTTCCGGCATGTTCTGCTATAATAAACAAGATGTTCGTAGTCCGAGGAAACACACGGGTGTGTGTAAGGACTGATAATATTAGGAGGTAAATTATGGCTCGTTCATTAAAAAAAGGACCATTTGCAGATGAAAGCTTACTGAAAAAAGTAGATGCTATGAGCAAAGCCGGTGACAAGTCTGTAATTAAGACATGGTCACGCCGTTCTACCATCTTCCCACAGTTCGTAGGTCACACAATCGCTGTTCATGACGGAAGAAAGCATGTACCGGTATATGTGACAGAGGATATGGTTGGACATAAGCTTGGTGAGTTCGTTGCTACAAGAACTTACAGAGGACATGGAAAAGACGAGAAGAAGTCAGGCGTTAGATAAGAACTATTTTTGAAAGGAGGTTTCATCCATGGCTAAGGGACATAGAAGTAAGATCAAGAGAGAGAGAAATGAAGTAAAAGATACCAGACCATCCGCAAAGTTATCTTATGCAAGAGTGTCTGTTCAGAAAGCATGCTTCGTATTAGACGCAATTCGTGGAAAGGACGTTCAGACAGCATTAGCTATCGTATCCTACAATCCGCGTTACGCTTCCAGCGTGGTTAAGAAACTGTTAGAGTCAGCAATCGCAAATGCTGAGAACAATTATCCGGAGAAGAATTACAAGTTGGAGAACCTGTATGTTGCAGAGTGTTATGCAAACAAGGGACCAACAATGAAGAGAATCAGACCAAGAGCACAGGGCAGAGCTTACAGAATCGAGAAGAGAATGAGCCACATTACAATCGTGCTGGATGAGAAATAATAAGGAGGTCAAACATGGGACAGAAAGTTAATCCACATGGCTTAAGAGTCGGCGTTATCAAAGATTGGGACTCTAAATGGTATGCGGAAGCAGATTTCGCAGATTTCTTAGTGGAAGACTACAATATCAGAACTTATCTTAAGAAGAAGTTATACGCGGCAGGTGTTTCCAAGATCGAGATCGAGAGAGCATCTGATCGTGTAAAGGTTATCATCTATACCGCAAAGCCGGGCGTTGTTATCGGTAAGGGCGGCGCTGAGATCGAGAAGATCAAGGGCGAGGTTCAGAAGTTCACAGACAAGAAGTTGGTTGTAGATATTAAGGAAGTAAAGAGACCGGACCGCGATGCTCAGTTAGTAGCTGAGAACATTGCATTACAGTTAGAGAACCGTGTTTCTTTCCGTAGAGCAATGAAGTCCTGCATGGGAAGAACCATGAAGGCTGGCGCAAAGGGTATTAAGACATCCTGCTCCGGACGTCTCGGCGGTGCTGATATGGCTCGTACAGAGTTCTACTCTGAGGGTACTATTCCGCTTCAGACACTTCGTGCAGATATTGATTATGGATTCGCTGAGGCAGACACTACTTATGGTAAGGTCGGCGTTAAGGTATGGATCTACAAGGGCGAGGTACTTCCGGTAAGAGCAAATAAGGAAGGGGGAGCTAACTAATGTTAATGCCAAAGAGAGTAAAGCATAGAAAGCAGTTCCGTGGTTCCATGACAGGAAAGGCAACCAGAGGAAACACAATCACCTACGGTGAGTACGGTATTGTTGCTCTGGAACCATGTTGGATCAAAGCAAACCAGATCGAGGCAGCCCGTATCGCTATGACAAGATACATCAAGCGTGGTGGTAAAGTCTGGATCAAGATTTTCCCGGAGAAGCCTGTAACGCAGAAGCCTATGGGTGTTCGTATGGGTAAAGGAAAAGGCTCCCTGGAGTATTGGGTAGCTGTTGTGAAACCAGGTCGTGTATTATTTGAAATCTCCGGTGTTCCGGAAGACGTTGCGAAAGAAGCGTTACGTCTTGCTACACACAAATTACCTTGCAAA
>QWCH01000284.1_pt1 | contig 93898 bp, 78 predicted proteins | sample 1972671 | NCBI WGS metagenome assembly QWCH01 (sample SAMN09866713, study PRJNA288562) | Human gut metagenome isolate term3_stool, whole genome shotgun sequencing... | isolation source: gut | host: Homo sapiens | place: USA: California
GAACGAATACGAAAATTCGCGCGGGGTTTTACGTTTTGTCATAATTTCTTACTTTTTTTATAGTCAGAATTGTGACAAGCTAAATCCGTATAAGACATTTTGTTGTGTGAAAGTTAATTTGCTGATGCTAAACTTGTTACTGCCGATCTATAGACAATGCGTTTTGTCAATAATTTTCGTTTCAGATGCCGTGTTGAGAGTCACTTTCCGTCTCTCGTTATCTATTCTCTTCTCATCGTCTGACAAGAGTTCAGTCAGTTGGAGCGGGTCTTTTACAATCCTTTGAATAGCGAAAATAAACACAATGAGTTTTAATTTGTTATCTATAAGGTGTGGAATTTTCAAAATTTAACCGTATCTTTGCACTTTGAAGAGTTGGCTCTCAATCGGTGGAGCCGTTGCTCATAAATAGAGAAACGAATTATGTCTTGTATATTGAACATAGAAACAAGCACCAACGTGTGCTCCGTTGCTTTGAGTGAAAATGGCGCATGCATCTACGAACAGGAAGACCACAGCGGTCCGAATCACGGTGAGCGTCTTGGAACGTTCGTCGATGAGGCCTTGTCGTTTGCCGACAGCCACGCTATTCCAGTCGATGCCGTAGCCGTCAGCAGCGGTCCGGGCTCCTATACGGGCTTGCGCATCGGCACCTCGATGGCCAAAGGCATCTGCTACGGTATCGATGTCAAGTTGATAGCGGTCCCCACGCTCGAACTTCTCTGTGTTCCTGTCTTGCTTCGCCATGAGGAGATGGAGGAAAACGCACTGTTGGTCCCGATGCTCGATGCGCGTCGGATGGAGGTTTATGCTCAGGTTTTCGACCGTGCTTTGAAGGAGGTTCGCCCCATTCAGGCCGATGTCGTCGATGAGAATACTTATCGGGAGTATCTCGACAAAGGACCGGTCTATTTTTTCGGCAATGGTGCTGAGAAATGCATGGACGTTATCAATCACCCCAATGCCCATCTGATAAAGGGAGTAGAGCCGTTGGCCAAGAATATGCTGCCACTGGCAGAGAAACGGTTGGCTTTGGAGCAATTTGAGGATGTGGCCTACTTTGTGCCCATGTACCTGAAGGACTTCGTGGCAAAGCAGGCGAAACCCCTGTTGTAGGATTTGAATTTGCAAATGATGTGCGTCGCAGTGAAATAGAGTCGGTGAAGATTGACTACTTCGTGTCCTTTCATGGCTTTTTAGTACATGCTGCCCAGCGCATTCCATTTAGAAAATAAAAATAGAAATCAATGAATATTGACGGATTGGATTACAATACCCAGCGTGAGAAATTAGTGTTGCCCGAATATGGGCGTGAGATTCAGGATATGGTGGCTTACTGCGTGACCCTCCCTACCAAGGAAGAGCGACAGGATTGCGCCGAGACCATTATCTCGATCATGGACAGAATGAACCAGCAGAACCATGGTAATGCTGACCATATCCAAAAGCTATGGGATCATTTGGCATTGATGGCTGACTTCAAGCTGGATATCGACTATCCCTTTGATGTCTCGCAGGCCATGAAAATAGCCTCAAAGCCTGAACCGATGACTTATCCCATGTCGAAAATCCCTGTTCGACACTATGGTAAAATGATGTTTGAACTGTTCGAAAAGCTGAAGAATATGGAGGAGGGCGATGAGCGCACTGAGCTCATTCGTGTGGTGGCCAATCAAATGAAACGCTGCCTTATACAGTGGGGGCATGGATCTTCCGACGATGAGAAGGTGGCTTCTGATTTGGCTCGCTTCACCGACGGGAGGGTACAGCTCGACCTCGACACGTTCAAATTTGATAAAATCAACGCACGCGATTTGATACAGCCGCGCAATAACAATAAAAAGAAACGGTAGGTATGGAGGCCTTTATGATAGAAGGCGGACACCGCCTGTCAGGTACGATAATCCCCCAGGGTGCCAAAAATGAGGCACTGCAGGTGATTTGTGCCACTCTGCTGACTTCGGAGGAGGTCGTCATTAGGAATATTCCTAACATCCTCGACGTCAAAAATCTTATAAAGTTGTTGAAAGACATAGGTGTCGAAGTGAGAGAGCTTGCCCCAAGCGAGTATTCGTTCAAGGCTGGCAACGTGAACCTTGATTTCCTGGAGAGCGAAGAGTTTGTTGAGAAATGCGCATCGCTCCGTGGAAGTGTACTGCTTTACGGACCCATGTTGGGGCGTTTCGGCAAAGCTACCATCACAAAGCCAGGTGGTGACAAGATCGGTCGCCGCCGATTGGATACCCATTTCCTTGGATTCAGAAACCTCGGCGCACGGTTCGTTCACGTTGAGGATAGGAACGTCTATGAGTTGAAGGCCGATAAGCTCGTCGGAACCAATATGTTGCTCGATGAGGCTTCCGTTACGGGAACGGCAAATATCATCATGGCATCGGTATTGGCTGAGGGAACAACTACCATCTACAATGCTGCGTGCGAACCGTACATACAGCAACTGTGCCACATGCTCAACGAAATGGGTGCTCGAATCAGTGGCATCGCCAGCAACCTGCTCACCATTGAGGGTGTGAGCAGCCTTCATGGTGCCCAGCATCGCATCCTTCCCGACATGATTGAGGTGGGATCGTTCATCGGCATGGCAGCCATGATAGGCGATGGCATACGAATCAAAGATGTGTCGGTGAAGAATCTTGGAATCATTCCTGACACATTCCGTAGGCTTGGCATACAGATAATTGAGGAAGGCGACGACCTTTTTATTCCCAAACAAGGACACTACTGCATAGATTCGTTCATCGATGGAACGATAATGACCATCAGCGACGCACCGTGGCCTGGTGTCACGCCCGACCTGATATCAGTGTTGCTCGTCGTTGCCACACAGGCGCAGGGCAGTGTGCTCTTCCATCAAAAAATGTTTGAGAGCCGCTTGTTCTTCGTCGATAAGCTTATCGACATGGGTGCTCAGATAATTCTTTGCGATCCGCATCGTGCGGTGGTCGTAGGTCACGACCATCGCCGCACGTTGAGAGGCGGACGCATGTCGAGTCCTGATATACGGGCTGGCATTGCGTTGCTTATAGCTGCCCTTTCGGCAAAGGGAACGAGCCGAATCGACAACATCACGCAGATAGACCGTGGCTATGAGAACATCGAGGAGCGGCTGAACGCACTCGGTGCGCATATCCAACGGGTGGATATATGTTAGGCAACGGAGGTGAAGAAGGTATGAAACTTTCGGTATTTGGACAGATGTCTTGCTGGAATGTGCCAGCTTCTCTGCTCCATAGTCTTCGGTAACGCAAGTCCTTCCTTGACTCGTTCAACTCCAAAATCTACCAAACCTTTCAAGATAGATGATAAAACGAGAAACCGTTTATAAGATAGGTGTCATCGGAAAGCCCCACGGTGTTCGTGGGGAGGTGTGCATTCGTTTCGCCGATGATGTGTTCGACCGTGTTGAGGCTGACTACTTGCTGCTCGATATGGAAGGTATTCTTGTGCCTTTCTTCATGGAGGAGTATCGTTTCCGCACCGACGAGACGGTATTGGTGAAGTTTTGCGACATCGATACTGAGGAAAGAGCGCGCGAACTTACAGGGACAGAGGTCTATTTTCCACGCTCTCTTGCTGAGGACGAGGACGGACAAGTGTCCTGGGCTCAAATCATCGGATACTGTTTGGTGGATAGCAGGACGGGAAAGGTCATCGGACACATTGAGACAGTCGATGAAACGACGTTGAATACCTTGTTTGAGGTTGCGACAGATGACGGCAAACAACTGTTGATACCTGCCAGAGAGGACCTCATTAGGGAAGTAGATACAGAGAAAAGAATAATCAAAATGGAGATTCCAGATGGACTTCTGGAACTCTGATATTAATGTAACGTTCAATCTCCGTTGTGCTAAATGATGGATTTTGAGCAGTGAATATAGAATGATGAAGCAACAAATATGTATTCTTGGCTCAACGGGAAGTATCGGAACGCAAGCTCTTGATGTGATAGAGCAGCACTCCGACCTATACGAGGTTTATGCACTGACGGCCAACAATCATTGGAGAGAACTTGCCGCACAAGCTCGCAAGTTCCGTCCGGCGGCAGTTGTGATTGCCAATGCCGACCATTATGAAGCCCTTACCAAGGAGTTGGAGGACCAACCCGATATAAAAGTTTATGCCGGAAGTGACGCTCTGAAGCAGATAGTTGAGGCAGAGCCCATCAATATGGTACTTGCGGCAATGGTAGGGTTCTCCGGTTTGGAGCCAACCATCAATGCTATCAAGGCAAGAAAGAAGATTTGCCTGGCAAATAAGGAAACGCTCGTGGTCGCTGGAGAACTTATCTGCAAGTTGGCGCTTGACTATCATGCTCCGATATTACCGGTAGATAGTGAGCATAGTGCCATTTTTCAGAGTCTTGTGGGGGAGGATGAGAACGAGATAGAGAAGATATTGCTCACCTGTTCAGGAGGTCCGTTCCGCCTTTTCTCCAGCGAACAGCTCCAGACAGTGACCGCAGCCGATGCATTGAGGCATCCGACGTGGGACATGGGTGCGAAAATCACCATCGATTCGGCATCATTGATGAACAAAGGCTTCGAGGTGATAGAAGCGAAATGGCTCTTCGGCGTGCCGGCAGAGAAGATTCAGGTGTTGATACATCCACAGTCGATTGTCCACAGTGCGGTACAGTTTGCCGATGGCGGTGTGAAGGCGCAGTTGGGCGTACCCGACATGCGTCTGCCGATACAGTATGCCTTTTCGTTCCCAAAGCGTTTGTCGTTGAATGGTGACCGTCTGGACCTGTTCCGCCAGCCGTTGGAATTCTTTGAGCCTGATACTGAGAAATTCCGCTGTCTGGCCATGGCTTATGAGGCCATCTCTAAGGGCGGAAACATGCCTTGTATATTGAATGCGGCTAACGAAATAGTTAACGAGGGTTTCAGGAACGGGGCGTGCTCATTCCTCGAAATGGGCGAAATCATCGAGAAAACGATGTCAAAAGTGTCCTTCGACAAGAGTCCTGACCTTGACGTTTATCTGCAGACCGATGCCGAATCACGCAAAGTGGCACAGGAATTGATGTCTGGGAGGTAATCGAACAGTGGCAAGGTTATCAATAGAATATAAATAAAACATAAGAATAGACAATAATTAATGGAAACATTTCTGATTAGATTGCTCCAGTTTGTTTTGGCAATCTCTTTGCTTGTCCTCCTTCATGAGGGTGGACATATGTTCTTCTCTAAGCTCTTCGGCGTGAGAGTAGAGAAATTTTTCGTGTTCTTCGATGTAGCTATCGGCAAATGGAACGGCATGCTTTTCAAGTGGAAGCCCAAGAAAGACGACACCACCTATGGCATCGGCTGGCTGCCTTTGGGTGGATATTGCAAGATTGCTGGAATGATTGACGAGAGTTTCGACACCGAACAGATGAAGAAAGCCCCAGAGCCGTGGGAGTTTCGTGTAAAACCGGCATGGCAGCGCTTGTTGATTATGATTGGTGGTGTACTGGTGAATTTCCTGCTGGCGCTCTTCATCTACTCCATGATCATGTTTACGTGGGGCGAAAGCTACTATAAGGTGGCTGATATGTCGATGGGTATGGTGTTCAACGATGAGGCAAAGGTCCTTGGATTCCAAGATAGGGACGTCATGATAGGCACCGACAAGGGAGCGTTCCGCGAGTATGCCAACGTCAATGGCGACTTCTTCCGTCAGATTGCCCAATCAAACTATGTCGATGTGCTTCGTAACGGCAAGAAGAAACGTATCGCCATGCCTGGCGATATGGATATGTTGTCGATGATAAAGAACCGTCCACTTTTCGCCGAACCCTACATTCCGGCTCGCATTGACAGTGTGATGGGTGGCTCACCAGCGCAGAAAGCCGGCCTGAAGGAGGGCGATCTGTTGAAATCTATCAACGGAAAACCAGTTGAGACGTGGGCGGAGATGAATTACCAGATGGGTGTTTTGAGCGATGTGGCTTCGGTAAAGGAGACCCGTAAAGACTCCTTGGCACTGCGCAATGTGGTTCTGACGGTACAACGCGCCGGAACTGACAAGATAGACACGGTGAGAATGATGCTCAATCCTGAAATGAAACTCGGCGTACTGCAAAGCACCCTTGCCAACTATTACAAGCCAACGCAGGAGAATTATTCGTTTTTGGCCAGTTTCCCCGCAGGAGTGAAGTACGGAGTGAATATCTTGCGCGGATATGTGAGCAACTTCCGTTATCTCGCTTCGGCTGATGGGGCGAAGAGTCTCGGAGGTTTCGGTTCCATTGGCAAGATGTTCCCACCTTTTTGGGACTGGTATATGTTTTGGAACATGACGGCTTTCCTGAGCATTATCCTTGCTTTCATGAACATTCTTCCTATTCCAGCCCTCGATGGAGGTCACGTGGTATTCCTTCTCTATGAGATGATCACACGTCGCAAGCCGTCCGAAAAGTTCATGATACGTGCTGAATATGCTGGTATCACCATTCTTATTCTACTGATGATTGTCGCCAATCTGAACGATGTGTTGCGATGGATTGGATTGATGTAGGGTGAGATGGTACGGCAATCGACAAGGAAACAGGAATGACAACGACCTTCAATACTGGCGAAACCCAAGAGACCCTACGACGCGACTATAACCCCGACGGCTCGGTGCTTAGGCGAGCGCAACTGCGTATGCTCGATATGCTCGATTATTTGGCTGAGGCTGCTGGCAAGGCCAATGTGAGTTGGCGATTGGATGGTGGGAATGTGTTGGGCGCTTTGCGTCATGGGGGCTTCATTCCTTGGGACGACGATGTCGATATCGTGGTCAGTCAGAAAGACTACAAGCGATTCTGCGACTATCTGAAGCAACATCCTCATCCTCAATACCTGCTTCAGGACAACACCACCGATGAGGGCTATCTGAAGTTTTGGGCAAGTTTTCGTGATCTGAAGAGCGAGCATGTCAGTACCGAGGATGAGCAATCGCGCGACAGAAGGGCATTGGAGAACATGAGATACAGAGGACTCCACATTGACATCTTTCCCTATGAGGACCGCATTCTGCCAGGTTTGCAGCGCATAGCCGGCAAGTTGGCGGTGAAAGTCAATCTCGACATAGCCCCGCACCACCCGTTGCTGGCCAGATGGAGTTACAAAATTCTCGACAAATGCGTATTTCCCGTATTCCGTTTCATCGGCCATCTGTTTGGCAAGCGTGGAAAATTCATGCACACCTATGGCACATGGTTCTATGAGCGCTTTCCCGTCGAGGTTGTAAGGCCCTACAAGCCCATCTCGTTCGAGGGAAAGGAATACAACGGGCCGGCCCAACCAGCAGACTTCTGCAAGATAATTTATGGCGATTACATGGCATTGCCACCCAGAGACAAGCGAAACCGCCATCAAGTCACAATAAAGTTCCTATAGCAATAGGGACTTTTTTTGTTTGCTTTCCATTCCCTTGTCGAAAGAATCGGTCAGACCTGTGTCTGCCGCACACTATTTTTGTATCATCGCCACGCAACGAACCACACTGATTCGTTGAGCCGACGAACACCGTGGCTGGGTGAAAAATCTTTACAAATAAGTCTTTTATCCAATGCTTTGTAAGTGGTTTGTAATTAGTGCGTTGTGCTTTCTTTGGCGAAGGGTGAGCTATTGGTATGCGAATGATGATCTATTGGCATACGAAAGGTGACCTATTGCAATGCGAAAGATGAACTATTGGCATGCGATGGCAAAGCCATTACCATGCGATTCCGAAAAATATTTACAAAAACAGAAGAACAACGATCCCGACTTCATCGCCCCGCCAACTGACCAACCATTGTGCGGGGCAAGCCAACGATGACGCAAAATCACGCAAAGGTTTAAAGGTCGTTGTGCTTCTGCTCCTCTATGGTGAACCGCAGCTTGTCTTTTATGCTCCCCTCTATGGTCCAGCCCAATGCCTGAAGCCGTGAGGTGTCGAACGTTGCCTTCTTGATGATTGAGAAGCCCGACTTCTCCCGCTTGTCAGGAATGTCGAAAACCACTTTCTTTCCATTAATTGACGCAATGGTTTCAGCCAACTCCCGTATGGTGATGTTTGAGTGCGGGTCGGCTATGTTGTAGGGAGTCATGTTCTCGCCCTTCAACAGCAGATAGAGGAGGGCTGAAGCACAATCGACCACATAGCACCACGAGCGGAACTGTTCACCCTTGCTCTTCATCACAATGTCGTCGCCTGCCAATACGTTGCGGATGAACTGGGCATAGACACGGTTGTCGTTTTCGGTGAAATAAGGGCCATAGACGTGCGACGGACGGGCTATGCTCACATCCAAACCGTACTGATGGGCATAGCAGACGCAGAGCGTCTCGGCTGCACGCTTCGACGACGGGTAGCAGGCGCGCAGTGTTGCCGTGTTTACATAGCCGCTATAGTCTTCGGTGAATGGGCTGCCGTCGCCCTCGCCATAGATTTCGCCCGATGAGACGAACACAAACTTGCGCAGTCCGTGACTGCTGCCGTAGCAAAGCAGATTGTTGACTCCGTAAAAGTTGGCTTTCATTACGCCTACAGGGTCGGAGGCATAGGCGCTTGGCGAGGCACCGCTTGCCGCGTCGATGATGAAATGAAAATCGATGTCGGTATCCAGTTCCTTGGTGACGTCGAAGGCGAGGAAGTGGAATCGGGGAGAGTGCCAGTAGTTGGCAAATCTTTTTTGCGCCCTTGCCTCATTTCTGCCAGCCGCATAAACGTGGAAGTCACCAGTGGTACGGCACATGAGCACATCGACAATACATCCTCCGATGAGCCCGGTTGCCCCTGTGACGAGGATGTTTGCTCCGTCGAGCAACTGCCAAGGCAAATCAGTCTTGGCCACATGCTCCAATTGATGTCGGTAGTCGCTTGTCATTTCAACCAATATTCCTTATCCGTATTTTTCAATGCCTTAAACAACTCAACGTCTTCCGTCTGCGTCAGTTTCAGTCCGTTGCGCTCAGAACCGGCGACAAGGTGCTGGTCGTCGATGCCCAATGCACCCAACAAGGTGCAAGATGCCACCGTGTTCTCTATGCCTTGTGCCTTGGCTTGGGCGTGTGCATCGAGTAAAGTCTTCAGTCGGTAGGTGTGTGGCGTCTGCGTTCGGATGAGTCGCTCGCGTGGTATGGAAATGTTCGACAGGCAATCGCCCTTCACTTCCATGATGGCTTCCTTGCACACGAGTCCCGTCACGGCATAGCCGAACTCTCGGCATTTGGCGATGTTCTCGGAAATGATGCGCTCCGACACTAATGGACGCACGCCGTCGTGTACCAAGACAATATCATCGTCGTTGCAACCTTTTGCTTTCAAGCCTTCCAAACCGTTGAGAATGGACTGCTGGTTGCTGTTGCCGCCTTTGAAAATCCATTTCAGTTTCGTTATGTTGAATTGGTTGGCATAGGCTTGCAGCACCACTTCCCAGCCCTGAAGGCAAACCACGCCCATGGCATCTATCTCCGGATGCTCCTGAAAAGCTTTCATCGTGTAGATGATGACGGGGATGTTGTCTATTGTCATGAACTGTTTGGGAATGTCTTGTCCCATTCTGTTGCCCGTGCCGCCTGCGGTTAATAATGCGATGTTCATATTGTTCGTTTTGTTGGTTGTCGATGATTTCTGTTTCACAAGTCGTACTGCACGTTGTGATAGGTGAAGATGAGCGGATAGAAGAATCCGCGAATCCAGCCCATGAGTCCTTTTGCGTTCCCGTTGTAATAGATGCTGTCGCGGTGTCGTGCACAGATGAGGCACAGTTGCACGAGTGCCCACAAGTCTTTTCTTAGCATCAGTCCCGCCATGCGGTGAGCCAACGGCTGTGTTGTTGCGCTTCTTTCGCAGATGTATTGATAGAGCTTTTGCCAGTTGCGTTTTCCTTGCAGTTGCCGATAGTTGGCATAGCCCTTTGTGTAAGGTTCCGTTTTCGACATCCGGCTGTTGTCTATTCCGTGCGATTTGTTCTCCTGTGCTATGGCGGATTCCGGGTGGGAGCGGTGCCAGTTCAGTGGTTCGTCGATGCGCACGATGCCTCTTTGCAGCTGAGCATTGATGGCCAGCGACCAGTCGTAGTGGATGTAGCTTATCCAGTTGGCATGATTGTGGGCAAACTCGCGGCGCAGGAGCATCGTGTGTCCGGCAAATCCCGTGAAGAGGAGTGCCTCAAGGCTGTATTGTGGGGTAACATAGACCGACTTTTCGGGTGATTTGCCTCTGTGATGGCAGCAGAAGCAGATGTCCTTGTCGCCAATGGCAGCCACCTGTTTCTCTATTTTCGTCGGATACCAGATGTCGTCTTGGTCGGCAATGGCAATGAAGTCGGACGTGGCTCGTCGGGCGGCTGTCTCGAAATTGGCATTGAAGCCCATGTTCTTTGTGTTGCTGAACACCTGAACATTTGGGCGCTCTGCCTTGTAAGCCTGTGCCATTGCCACGGTTTCATCGGTCGAGCCATCGTCTTGTATGATGATTTCCCGAATGGGGTAGGTCTGCCCGATGATGGAATCTACCTGTTCTTTCAGGTATTTGGCACCGTTATATGTGCAGACGATTACCGATACGGTCTTGAATTTGTTGTTTGCCATAGGTGATAATGTACTGCAAATGTATGAAAAATAATCCAAAGTCAGCGTAATATTGCGTAATAAGTAGATGCTCAAAATTAATTGCCACAATCTTTTCGCTTGTTTTTTTTCATTCTGAAAGCTTACCTTTCACTTTTTAAAAGCTTACCTTCTGCGTCGTAAATGCTTACCTTTTGGAGTGCAAAAGCTAACCTTTTAAATCTCAATTTGTATCACCCTGATTATCAATAGGTTGCAAAGAGCGTTTTAGCCCCTTTTTTGTCATGTGATTTCATGGTGATGACGAGGCGGTTTTCGGTATCTGATGCCCGATGGTTCGGAATCAGAAATCCCCCGGCAAACGATTCTTTTTTCTGTGGGTGCAGGGAACTCGCTGTTTCAAAAATGAAAAGGCAGCGACCTTTGTCAATGGGTCGCTGCCTTTTCTATTCAGGTTACACACTGCGCAACCGGCTCTCATGGATTGTGAAACCGATTGCCGGGTGTGGGATTATTCATTATTTGAAAACAACTTTCTTGCCGTTTACAATGTAGATGCCATGCTGTGGATTCTTCACACGTCGGCCCTGCAGGTCGTAGATTACCTTCTCTTTCGTTTCGTTTTCAGTTTCGATTTCGTTAACGCCGAGTGCTTCATTGGTCATAAACTCTATGGTAACCACCTTTTCAATGATCTTGCCATTGCTGTTAATCTTGATTGTAACTGTCTGCTCGCCTTCAGGTTCAACCAAAGGATTGATAGACAAATAACCATTAACAATCTTGGCATCAAAGAGATCGGCATCGCTAATTTCTTTCACTGTCATGATGATAGAAGCTGGCAAGTTGTCTTTGTCTTCAACAAAATCATCCAACTTGATGTTTGTTCTCTTTGTATTGCTAACACGAATGACACCAAGGTCTTTTGCAGTAGGAGCAAAGTTGTCGGGGAATACGGGCAATGACGGGAACCAGTAGTTGGCAATCATTGGGTATTCTTTGATGATGGTACCGGTTGTGTCATATTTTCTCAACGTATAGCTTTGGTTACCGAAGTCTTGATACAGGCTGACGTACAATTCGTCTGTAACGGGGTGTACGCGCATAGAGCAGCCGTAGAGTTTCCATGGGTCATCGATTGCGATAAATTTAGTACATTCCTTCTTGTCGATGTCGTACTTGAAGATGGTCTTGTTGCTGAACCAGCTGCTTTCTCCACCATTCCAATAAAGAACGTTCTGCTGTGTGCTTGCGCAGAAGCCGTCAGGAGTCCACGCATACCAAGAGTTGGCAGGGCCGAACGTACCTTTCGGAAGGGTGATAACTTCTTTCTTGTGTGATTTCGGATCCAGCTTAACAATGCGTGTGTCGGCCTTACCGCTTCCATTTTTGTCTGCAAGACTGAGCCACAAGTTTCCGTCTTTGGAAAGAACCACAGAGCCGAAGCCCCAGCCTTCCTCTGCCGGAATCACCTTCCTTACCTTGTCTGTAATTGCATCAATGACAATCAAGCCTTTGGTTTGATGTACGGCATATACTTTGTTGTCAACGCGAACCATGTTGCCAATCTGTCCGGAATAAAGGTCGGTGGCACTGCCTTCGGCACCGCTGATTTGTCCTTTGATTTCATTGGTGGTTAAATCCAAGATATAAATACCGTTGGTTGTACCAATGTATGCTTTGGTTTCATCAACGCCAAGGAACGAACGACCGTCGGCAATGCTCTTGCCTTCGCTGTTGGTTGCAAACGTAGTCAGTTGCTTCTCAATCTTCAGGGTCTTGGCATCGGCAATAGTCAAACGACCACCCACAATTGATGCACCTGGATCTTTCTCCTGCTTCGAGATGATGTAGAATTTATCTCCGTAGATGGTACCATACTGCGCTGTTGCTCCCAACTCCTTGCCCGGATTTTCTTTCTGAATGACACGGTAAGTCCATTCTCCATCGTTGCTAATGAAGTTAAGCGTTGAATTCTGATGACCGAACCAGTCCTCGTTTACGATGAAAACACCATTGGTGTAATCCACCGGAGCTTTATTTGTCTGCACACAAGGCGTTTTTTGTTCTCTGAAACTTTGTGCTTGCATTACCGTTATCGACAGCAACGCAACCAAGAAAATGTAAAATCTTTTAATCATAACTATAAGTTTTAAAATTATTGGTTGATATATCTATTCCTATTTGATAACTATCTTTTTGCCATTTTGTATGTAAATGCCTCTCTTCGGGTGTTCTACCTTGCGTCCTGTCAAATCGTAGAAAGCACCATCGTATTTCCTTTCAGCCTGTGGCGCAGTGATGCTTGTCGGAATGATGATAGGGTTGTCATCGTAGCCCGGTATCAAGTGCAGGTCTTCAAAACCGGCAACCTCTGTCGAGGTCTCGCCCAACCAGCCACAGTATTGGAAAATGCCTGTGTAAACCTTTATGAAGTTAACTTCCGTCAGGTCCACATGCTTTCCGTTCTTATCTACTGCCCAGTCGAGATCGAATGTGGCAGCGTCTTCTTCGTTGGTGGAGCCATCCACGTAGCCGTAGCTGTCTTTTGAGTAACGATACAGCACCCAATATCTGCCAACGTGCGATTGGTCGATGGCATTGTTGGGCAACTTGCTGCCGGAGAAGGTCATTGTCTCTCCCTTTTCCCAATAAGGCCAATAGGTCTGGGCATGGAAAGAGTTCTTCATGTGATAGCCCGTAGAATCTTTCTTTACACCGTTTTCCGTCCATGTGGCTTCCCACTTGATGTAGTTGTCGTATGTGGACCATTCTTGATTGTGCTCCCCTGACTCTGCCGTCGGCTTGTGATAGGTGATGGTGAAGTCGAAAATCTGCCGTCCTCTGTAGTATTCCGATCCTGCCAATTCATACCATTGTGCTGTTTCCACATTGTCGCCCACGCCTACATAGACGATTCCCGGCTCAATGCTTCCGCCTATTGTCTCCTTTCCATAGACCGGATCGGCATTGGCATAGAAGCCGTTGCCCAAGATGCGGAGGTCGGAACCTTTCTTGTTTTGTACGGGATGGTCGAACTTTACGGTTACATACCCTCCGTAAGTGCCAAGATGAACCATTTCCTTGTTGTTGAGGTTTTTAGTTGCCCTTTGACAAATCTCTTCGTGTGTGGTTGTCTCATCGGCATTTGGAAGCGTGTTGACAAACTGTCCCGGTGCGGGATGATACTCCAACACTTCTATCTCCTGTGTTTGAGCAGTTGCCGTTAATGTTGCCAAGCTGAATAAAATGCTTGTGTAAACCTTTCTTTTCATTATCTTGCTTTTATTTGTTATATAAATTAGGTAGTTATACTTTTCTTTCCATATCATCTATCAGACCTTTACAGGATTCATCATCTGTGGTAACTTTACAAGATTCATCATCGGAGAGCCTTTTATCTCCGATGACAAACCCTCAAGTTATTTCACAAATACTTTCTTCACTGTACCATCGCTCATGCGAATAATCTGAATCCTTCCATTTCTTTTGTTTGTTTCTTGACCGGATAAATTATAGCGTTTAATTTCCTTGACATCATTGTTCTGAACATTCTCAATGCCATTGGTAGTACAGTTGAGCTTGATGGTTGCGTAAGCTATCTTTCCGTTGCTGTTGATTTTTATCTTCACAAATTCTTCAGATGTAAACTTTGTCTTTGGAGTTACGATGAGCTCCCCATTCTTTATCTCAGCGTTGAATTTGCTATTGTCGCTCACTTTCTCAACAGTCTTTACAATTGCTGCATCCATATTGTCAGCATCATGTGCCAGTGTTGAAAGGGAAATCTTTATGGAAGCCTCATCGGTATCTATATTCTTTATGCCCAAGTCATTGGGGATTGGTGCCTCTACATCGGGGAATACCGGAAGAGATGGGAACCAGTAGTTCTTTATCATGGGATACTCCTTAAGCATCTTGCCGTCTTTGTCGGTTCTCACAGTCTTGTAGGTGTTGTCGGCAAAGTCTCCTTTGAATAGCGACATGTACAAATCTCCGGTTATGGGGTGTGGACGCATGGAGCAACCGTAAAGCTTCCACTTCTCTGGTTGCTTGTCAAGGTCGATAATATTGGTTACCGTGCGAGTATCAACATCAAACTTGAAAATCTTACTATTGCTGAACCATGAGTTCTCACCCCCATTCCAATAGAGTGCATTCTCTACATTGGAGGCACAGAAACCGTCAGGGGTCCATGCGTACCATGATGATGCAGGGGGATAGTTTCCGGTGTCGGGACTAATGTAAACGACTTCTGTCCCAAAGCTAATGGGATCGATTCGCACAATGAATGGCAACATATTGCCATAGCCGTCTTTGTTCAAAGTAACAGAAACCCATAAGCTGCCATCTTTTGCCATTACCAAAGAACTGCCAACACAAGGCTCGGCGTCATCTTTCAGTTTGGCTTTCTCTGCGAGATATTCGTTGAATGTGTCTATTAGCGACTTCATGTCAATTACCTTAATCACCTTATCCGTAGAGGGGTCTATCACAAGAACTCCGTATTCCTGATGAACAGAGAATACATAGTCGTTAATCCGAACCATGCAACCTGACTGTCCCCAGTAGAGTGCCTTGTTGCCTGGATTGGCATTGCCACCTGTCCCTGAAGCTGCGAATGGATTTTCAGTGCCCTTTATTTGACCTGTTACTTCCAAAGTATTGCTATTGAATATCCAGATACCATTGCTCGTGCTGATATAGACTTTGTTCTCATCAACTCCTAAACATCCACGTCCATCGCAAGTGTTCCCCGAAGGGTCAATCTTGTCCAATTGTTTTATAACTTTCATGGTTTTGGCATCAGCAACCGTGATGCGTCCACCTTTAATTTTGGATCCCGGGTCTCGTTCCTGCTTGGCAATGAGATAGAACCGGTCGCCATAGATGATGCCGTGCTGATTGGTACAGCCCAACTCCATGCCCGGATTTTCTTTTTGGATAACACGGTAAACCCATTCTCCTTTTTCCGTGAGGTAGTTGACCGTGGAATTTTGATGACCGTACCAATCTTCATTGACAAAGAAGACTCCGGTGGTGTAGTCTATATCATCTGTCTGTGCCAATGCTCCTGTTGTAAATGCCGGGAACATCGTCAGTAGCAGAAATAACCTGATGAGTAGCTTCTTTTTCATGAGTTTAATTTTTTATGATGGAATTGTTTCGTTAAACATTAATTTCCTGGGATTGGGTCGTCAGGTACTCCATTGGGTTCCTTGATGTGAAGATCCTCTCCTCGGCAAATCTCTGTGCTTGTTTCACCAATCCAACCGCAATACTGATTTACTGCCGTATAGACCTTTACGAAGTCAATACCAGGCAGGTGGACAGGCTTCCCATTCTTATCCACAGCCCATGAGATGTCAAAGCTGCTTAAATCCTTGAATTCAGCCGGGTGATTATCCACGTATCCCCATTCGTAGGAATAGAGTACGTAGTATCTGCCTTGCCCACTCTTGTCCACTGCATTGTTTGGCAGTCGCGTGCCGGTAAATGTCAGTTGATCGTTGGCAACCCACTGTGGAAAATAGGGTTGTGTATGGAAGCTGTTTTTGGCAATATAGCCACTCTTCCCCTCTGAATCTGTCCACGGCACGTATGTCAAATCGGTCAGGAAGCCAGAGTCGTCTTTCACCGGTTTCTTGTTTGGATCCGGTCGTGTGTAAGTGATGGAATAGTTATGAATGGTTGTGGGTTTATAATACTCACTACCCGCCAGTTCGTACCACTCATCGTCAGGTTTTCCATTCATGTTGGTGTCGTAGGAGACCATTACGATGCCAGGCTCGCATGACCCGCCCTTCTTTTCCGGTTCAATAAGCTCGTAAAAGGCATTGCCTTGGATATAAAAGTCTAACGCATCAGGAACATTCACTACAGTATGGTCAAACCCAAATATGATGTATCCTCCAAAGCCTCCTAAGGATACCAATACATCGTTCTTTCCTGTAATGCTTTCTTCCGCTCTGATGCGCATAGCCTCTGCATTGTCCCCATTTAAATATTCGGGAATATAATTTACAAATTGTCCCGGGGCCGGCATATACTCATAAACATGGCTAATATAGCGGCTGTATTCTACTTCCTCGTGCATCACGTTTACTTCAAAATCGTGGTGGTAGGGGGTGTTTGGATCAATGACTTCAAAAGTTATCTTGTATTTTCCCTCGTCTTTTGCAAGGAAAATATAGTCACGTTGAGTACTTAAGAGCGAGTCTCTGCCATCGGGCAGGTGTAGCGTCCACTTGTATTCTTCGCCGGTAAACTCCGAATGGAGTCCCAATTTCTGCATTCTATAGATGTAATACGTGTCATCTATTCCGAGATTCACCATAGCAGGGTCTTCCGTACAGCCTGTCATGAAGAACGAAAAGGTTGCGCAGAGAATAGTTGTGAGGTATAGTTTTACTTTATTCATTTTCGAGTCTTTAAAAAACAAATGTGTGCAGGTATATCCCCGGTGCGGACACTCCATTTTCGTTTGCCATTCCGGTCGAAACAGTAGAGCGTACCGGACGACACGTAATTCTTAGCATCGGTGACGAAAATATCGCCCGTCTCCGGGTGAATGGCTATGCCATAGGGGATTGTGATGTCTTTTTCGCTTCCATCGGTGATGAAGTTCTTGCTCACCACTTTCTTGGTCTTTATGTTGATGATTCCATAATTTATTGTGTTCTTCTGGGTGTAGTTGTTCCATTCAGTTGCATAATAATAAAGGGAATCTCCATAGAAAGCCATGTTTGAGCATGCTACCGGTATGGTATCGGTAACAATCATCTGATTGTAGCCCGGCCTCTTGCTCAGGACAAAGAGACGTGAAGGAACATTCTCGTAGTTACCACGAGAGGTTACCCACAGTTTCTTGTACTTGTCTTTCTTCAGTCGGTGGAGGTTGATGCCCACAGGTATCTGTTGAACTTGTTTGAAGTCCTCCATTTGTATGACCGACACAGTATTGTCGTAAACAGGTGGGCGGTATCCTCCGGAGTTGGCAACATACATATAGTCATCGATTATTTCCATTTCTTCCGGTTGATATCCCACAGTCACTTTTGCTTTCACTGCCAAAGAAGTCGTATCAACCTTATATACTGCGCCTTTGGGTGCTGTAGGGTCGATGAGTACCGGTCCGACGTATGCGCTGACATACGCCGCACCCTTGTAAAACCTGATATAGCGGCAGTTGGGGATGTTTACTTGCCCTATCCTGACACCTGTACGAGCGTCCAATACCTCAACCTTGTGTGAGCAATTGACCACAACATAGAGCTTTGAGCCGTATATTTGTATATCGTTTCCCACATCTCCTAATTCCTTGATGACATTAGGATTTCGTTCTGCGTAGAAATTACGTGCGTAGAGTCCCGTCTGATAATCGAAGTAATCCAAGGTGCATTTGTTGCTTCCCATGTTTCCTTCGTTCACAAGGTAGAAACCGCGCACTTTGCTGTTCGGAAGAGGTGGATCATTGATGATGTCGTATTCGGTGGGCACTACCAATTCGTCCTCTCTGCAAGAGTAGAATACGAATATCGCTAATATCATGATAAACCAAAATTTCTTCATAGTCTTTTATGTTAGATTTCCACCATTACAGTGAACCGATAGTTGCGCTTGGGCATTGGATAGTTGATAATGACATCATAATCTTGCGAGAATAGATTATTGACTTCCAACAATCCCCGCATGTTCACGTTCCTTATTCTGAAAGTCTTTGAAAGAGATACATCGCTTGTGTACCACGGTTGTGTGTAATTGTAGCGAATGTTTTCTTGCTGGTTGTAGCGTTCGCCCACATAAATGAAACTATAGTTCAAGTTCCAACCTTTGTACTCTGCATTGAAGATGGCACTACCCGAATGGTGTGGAATATAAGGAATCTGGTCTCGGTAATAGTTGTCAGCGGGATTGGTGACATCGATTGCATGTTGGTAGGTGTATTGGGTGCGCAGCGTGAGATAAAGGTCTTTGATGGGATTGATAGTTGCTTGGGCAGAAGCGTCAATACCTTTGATTTCCACCTCGCCAAGGTTCAGCATTGTCCAACGGAACTGTTGCCCTTTGGGATAAGCCACGATTTTGTCTTTCACCTTATTATAATACGCATCGACGCTGAAACGAAGATTGGTGAAGAATCGTTCCGGCGACTGGTGCTCGTAGAGCATTCCTACATTGTATTGGGTTACGTGTTCGGGGTTCAGTTTAGAGTTTCCCATGTCAGCATAATAAAGGTCGTTGAATGTGGGCATACGGAAACTTTTCTTGTAGAACATACGGAAAGAGAAATCCTTCGACTTGAATGGGTGGATGGCCATAATCACGGCAGGTGTGAAAACAAATTTATCGCTTGGAGCTTCCTGACCGTCGAGTGCATCGTGGATATAAGTCGCCAAACCGCTTGCCTGTAATTTAATCCAATCTAAATGATAGGCTGCTGCCAATGACAGCATGTGGGTTTGTCTGGTAGGCTTCGCAAAACCGTAAACATTAGCATCGAGCGAGTTCCATTGGAAGTCATAGCTGGCAGAGGCTTTCAGCTCCGGAAGGAAAGAATACATATTGGCTGACGAAAAGTAAACTTCCCGCTGTTTGTAGAGGTTGTCTATCTTTATCTGTTTGTCATCGTTGTTTACGTAGTGGGTACGATAGAATGAGTATTTCCCTTGGTTCAGTGTTGTAAATTTATTGATGGTATGGTTGAAGCTGAATTGTGCGAATGAGTTGGTGTCCCAAATGCGCTCGCCTCTGCGCCAAACATTGTTTACAATTGCACCGGGAACTCCACGTTCGGAGTTGTAGTTATATAGTTTCGCATGCCAGTCGCCATGGTTGGTACGTCCGTTCAGGTTGAGCTCCAGACGAGTAGCGTTGATGTCTCCGTTTTGTCGTATTGCGGTGGTGTCGTAGGCCAATTCGCCGGCAGGATTTACGCGGCGATAGCGAAACTTGTATTTGCCGCTTGCGTTTATCCACTCCGTACTGAGCTGAGCATTCAGTCTCTCGCCGAGTTTAAGCTCTACGAGTGCCGAAGGATTGATGAGGTCAGATGAACCTATGCGTATGGTTCCCCGTGCATGATAGCTCTCTTTGTGGGCAAACACCGGAACCCTTGTTCGTATATACACAGAACCCGCCGAACCGAAATCTTTAGCAGCTTGAAGTATGTCGCTTTTCTGACCGTTATAGAGCGAGATGGACTCTATATTGTCGAGTGAGAATTGCCCCAAGTCTATCTGTCCGTTCTGCGCATTTCCCAGTTGAATGCCGTCGTAGGATATTCCCATGTGGTTGGTGCCCATGCTTCGGATGTTGATGGTTTTGATACCACCGACACCGCCATAGTCTTTCAACTGTACACCAGAGAAATAGCGTAAGGCGTCAGCAACATTTAGAGAGTTCATGTTGCGCAACTCCTTTCCGTTAAGTTGCTGCGATGGAACGACTGTTTTTTGCACATAATTGGCGACAATGGTAACCTCCTCCAAGTGATGAAGGCTGTCCAGTTTGCTCTTTGTTTTGTTCTCGTTTTGAGCAAATCCCCCTAATGCGATACTAAAAAAAATAATCAGTAAAAGATTCTTTCTATACATATATGTTTTTATTGATTGCGATTAAAAATATAATTCCGAAAATTATGAGCTCGGCTTTTAGTTGTGGCAGCATCAAAGCGTACTACAAGCATTCAAATAAAGAAACAGAAATTGTTGGTGAAAATACTATTTACTGTTGCTCTAACCGAAACCCGCGGTAGCTTTCTTGATTGGTGAACAGGTATTCTGACTTATCCCTATCTCTCTGCTCCTTCTCAGTTGTTGGTGCAACCAATGGTTTTGTGCAGCGATAATAATTAGGACTTACAGCAGCAGGTACTGTTCCGGATTCACACCGGATTCCCTTTAACCGCATAGTTCGTGACATCTTTTATTATTTCATAATGCTTTATGCGGTTCATTTACAGATGCAAAGGTAATAAATATCAAGTGAATGCGGAAAAATAACGAGGACATTTTGGAATCTGAGTTCATTTTCCTATTTCTTGTAAAACCATGAGGGAGGTAGTGGATGCTTGTTTCAGGTGGGTTGATTGTAGTTCCGCTCCGAGCTGCTGTTGGGAATAAAGCGAATAGAAAAACAAGATTTTGGAATGCGATTTCTAATTGGTTGTAAACCAGTATGTTAGAATCTGATTTTCAAAAGCTTAGCTTTTGGTCTCCATTTGGTCATCAAACGAGTGTCAAAAGGTAAGCTTTCGCACGGTCATTGTTGATCTATCGCACATCAGTTGGTGCCCTTCCGATTCATGGTTGGCAAAATCGTGACGTTGGGTGTCGGTAAGATGCGTTCTGAATGGCTACACATATAATAATGTTATGTCAGCGATTGATTGTTAATAAATGTGATTCGTGTTAAATAATAATAAATGAACGGAATTAATCCCTGACGATAGTGATTCTGGTATATAAAATGAGTAATTTTGCAGACCGATTATTTTCGAGGGTGTACTTAGAGCCCTCTGCACGATGTGTGTTAATAGTAGTGGCTTTTGGCCGAGCCGCACGGTTAGAGAATCACACGGGCAAAATTAGAAAACGTTTTTTAGTAGTAAAATTATTAATTTTTTAGAATGGACACTTTAAGTTACAAGACTATTTCCGTGAACAAGGAAACAGCCAAGAAAGAGTGGGTTGTAGTCGATGCTACAGACCAGATTGTTGGTCGTCTCTGCTCTAAAGTTGCTAAGTTGCTTCGCGGAAAGTACAAGCCAACTTTCACTCCGCACGTTGATTGTGGAGACAATGTAATTATTATCAATGCCGAAAAAGTAGTTTTCACAGGTAAGAAGGAAACTGACAAGCTTTACACACGATATACTGGCTATCCAGGCGGTCAACGCTTCAATACACCTGCCCAGCTCCGCGCACGCAAGGGTGGTATCGACAAGATGGTTCGCCACGCTGTTAAGGGAATGTTGCCAAAAGGCCCTCTCGGTCGTCATTTGTTGGACAACCTCTACGTTATTGAGGGTACAGAACTCAACGGACTTGAGGCACAGAAGCCAAAGTCAATTGATATTAACCAGTATAAATAATAGGTAAAGATGGAAGTAATTAATACAATTGGACGCCGCAAGAGCTCTGTAGCTCGTATTTACCTCTCAGAAGGTACAGGCAAGATTACAATCAACAAGAAAGATATAACTGAGTTCTTCCCATCAGCTATCCTGCAATATGTGGTTAAACAACCATTGCAGTTGCTCGGTGTAGAAGGCCAGTACGACATCAAGGTTAACCTCTATGGTGGCGGCTTTACAGGACAGAGCCAGGCTCTCCGCCTCGCTATCGCACGCGCACTCGTTGAAATCAACCCTGAAGACAAGAAAAACTTGAAGGATCACGGATTCCTGACACGCGACAGCCGTGCTGTGGAGCGTAAGAAGCCAGGTCAGCCAAAAGCACGTGCTCACTTCCAGTTCAGCAAGCGTTAATATTTTCTGTGGACTTTGCCCACTGGTCGTTGTGCGTGATATCCAACTGCTGGCCTCAGTGTAGGCCACAAGCCGATTCAGAGGCAGGGCTTAAATGGCAAAGTCTGGGGAGAATGGTTTAGTATCTAAACTGGTGAGATTCCAAATCGGGGACTACCCACCGGTTGATTCTAACAAAGCCTGGCGAAGCTTATTCGCCAAGAAAGAATTAAAAAGAAAGTAAACAAACAAAAAAGAAAAAACATGTCAAGAACGAATTTTGACCAATTGTTGCAGGCAGGTTGCCACTTCGGCCACCTCCATCGTAAGTGGAACCCAGCCATGAAGCCATATATCTATATGGAACGCAATGGCATCCATATCATTGACCTTCACAAGACAGTAGCTAAGGTTGACGAAGCTGCAGAGGCTCTCAAGGGTATCGCCAAGAGCGGTAAGAAAATCTTGTTCGTCGCTACTAAAAAACAATCTAAGGACGTTGTTGCAGAGAAGGCAGCATCGGTTAACATGCCATACGTGAACGAGCGTTGGGCTGGTGGTATGCTCACCAACTTCCCTACCATTCGCAAGGCTGTTAAGAAAATGACGAACATCGATAAGTTGATGAACGATGGAACATTCTCTAATCTCTCAAAGCGTGAGCTCTTGCAGATTTCACGTCAGCGTGCCAAGCTTGAGAAGAACTTAGGTTCTATCTCCGACCTTACACGTCTGCCGTCTGCACTTTTCGTTATCGACGTAATGAAGGAACACATCGCTGTCAAAGAGGCCAACCGCCTGGGTATTCCTGTTTTTGGTATTGTTGATACCAACTCAGACCCACGCAACATCGACTACGTGATTCCAGCAAACGACGATGCCAAGGATTCTGTTGAGGCAATCCTCAACGCATGCTGCGGTGCCATTGCGGAAGGTCTTGAGGAGCGTAAGGCAGAAAAGGCCGATGAGAAGGCCGCTGCAGAACAGGCAGAGGAAGCCGCTGAGGCTAAACCAAAGCGTGGCGCACGCAAGGCTGCTGCTGAGGAGGCTCCCGTGGCAGAGACTCCGGCTAAAGAAGTAGCAGCTGAAGAGAAAGCTCCAGCTGCTGAATAATCAATAACTATATCTGGGCATTGGTGAACGCTTGTGAGCAACATGCTCGCTGATGGTCGCCAACGCCCACATTTTTAAACATAAATCTAAAGAGAAAAAAGAATATGGCTGTATCTATTGATGATATTAAGAAGCTCCGCGCCATGACTGGTGCCGGTCTTGCAGATGTAAAGAAGGCTCTTACCGAGGCAGAGGGCGATTTCGATAAGGCAAAAGATTTGCTCCGCGAACGTGGTTTGGCAATCGCTGCAAAACGTTCCGACCGCGAGACTTCCAATGGTTGCGTTCTCGTGAAAGCTGTTGATGGCTTTGCTGCTATGGTGGCTGTTAAGTGTGAGACCGATTTCGTTGCCAATGGTAAGGATTTTGTCGATATGGTTCGTGAAATTCTCGACGCTGCTGTTGCAGCTAAGGCTAAGTCTCTCGATGAGGTGAAGGCGTTGAAATTGGCGAACGGCGAGGATGCCGCAAGCACCGTTCAGCAGCGTTCCGGCATCACGGGTGAGAAGATGGAACTGGATGGTTATAACTTCATTGAGGGCGATAACCTTTCTGTTTATGACCACATGGGCAAACACACGCTTGCCACCATCGTTCAGCTAAGTGGTAATAATGAGGATGCGGCTCACAAGATTGCCATGCAGGTGGCTGCCATGAAACCGGTGGCTCTCGATGAGGCTTCCGTTCCACAATCGGTAAAAGATGAGGAATACAAGGTGGCTGTTGAAAAAACAAAGGAAGAACAGGTGGAGAAGGCTGTTAACTCAGCTATCAAAAAAGCCGGCATCAATGCCAACCTCGTTGATAGCGAAGAGCACATTGAGTCGAACATCAATAAAGGCTGGCTGACTCGTGAGGATGCCGACAAAGCACTCGAAATCAAGAAGACTGTGGGTGCGGAGAAGGCTGCCAACCTGAACGAGAACATGATTCAGAATATCGCTAAGGGTCGTTTGAACAAGTTCTTCAAGGACAATTGCCTTGTTGATCAGGAGTTCCAGTTTGGCGATGGCGATAAGATTAACGTGGCAGACTGGTTGAAGAGTCAGGATAAGGACCTTAAAGTGGTTGCTTACAAACGCTTCACTCTCGCTGCGGAATAAGCTTTTCCTTTACTGAGGATATAAAAAAAGGAGTTGTAAAAGTGCGAATCTCGACTTTTACAACTCCTTTTTAAATATAAAAAGTGGCAACTTGTTCCTTCTTTCTTTTTCGCTGCCACTTCCGTACTTTCCGATTTAATCCGTTTGTCTTTTAATCCGGTTAGAATTTTATTCCGAGCGTTCCATATACGACGTTCATCTTCGGCATTCCAGAGGTGCGAGTGTTGATATGGCGATAGCCCAATCCCAAGGTTGGGGATATTCCGCGCAGAATTTTCCAGTTGATGCTGAAGTCGTAGGTGGTGGCTTTCAGCTCCGGGTTGCCTACAGTGGTACCTACAGCAAATCTAGCATCTATCGTTCCCATGCTTCCTTTGTCGTCTTTTGTGTCGAACAATATCGTACCCAAGCCGCCACCTAACGTGTTCGATGAAAAATGAGTTTTCACATCGCCGGATTTGTATAGATACTTCTCTCCTTCAATCTGCGCAAATACAAAAAGTTGAGGAATGATGTCGTAACCGATGTTGGCTTTAAAACCGATTTGGTTCATGTTCTTGCTTGTTGAGCTACCAACTGTCGCCACTTCTAATGAAAATCTGTTCGCGAAATTTGACGATCCTTTTGAGTTGCTTTGCGCACCTGCCGTTAAGGCGCAAAGGAAGATGAACAATGTTGTTGTAAATTTTCTCATAATTCAATAAATATTAAGAATGTTACTCTTTGTTTCTATTAATATATATTTCATGTTAATGCCGTTATCCGTCCAGTGCTGCATATTTTTAGGTGGAATATAGCATTTAATGATGTTGCAAAGATAAATAAAAAAAATGAATACAAAAAAAACAACAATATTTTTTAGTGTAAAAGTTATAATTTATCATTTAACCTAAATCGTTTATTAAGATTTCTCAGTATTGTATGACAGTGAGAAAGCTCTTTATCTTTTCCCAATGACGTCCTAATCACCACGAAATTATATTACAAAAACCGTATCGGGGACACGCTTCATAAACTATTGATAATCAAGGTGATATTGGTTGCGATTTAAAAGCTTAGCTTTTGTGCTCCAATTCATGACCTTTTGCATTGTAAAAGCTTACCTTTTGGAAAGCAAAAGCTAAGCTTTGGATAGATGAATGATGAAAATTTAGGACATTATTGAACATTTTCCATATCGCCGGGAAGGATTTTCGCGTTTTCAATGCCCCGGCTAAATAAAGAGAATATGCTTGTCTCTCGTCTTGCCCTATCAGGCGCAGGTCTTGATACATGAAGTTCATGGCGCATGGCTTTTAGTTGGTAAATTGCAGAATAACAAACCCATATAGTTGAATATTTCTAATGGCAGTAGAACTAAAATAGTTTTTAATGAGCGCAAACTTAGAGATAGGGAGTTAAACTTCACTGTTATTCTGTAAAATGATATTTATATAAGTTGTTCCTTATAGCCTGTTTCATCCTCCAAATGATGACAATCGTGATTAGTTTATGTGTGGCGCATTCGATAAAGGATAAGTTTTTTGGAGATGATTTCCTTATTTTCGTGCAAATTACATATCTTTGTAGCGTTGTGAAGCATGGAGGGTCTCAAACCGATGGATAAGAAATTATAAACATCATTCAAAATCATTTAAGATGAAAATATTCGCGATAGGAATGAATTATTCCGAACACAATAAATCGTTGCACGGCACGTTATCAAAAACAAATGAGCCGGTGATATTCCTAAAAGCGGATTCTGCACTTTTAAAAGACGGTAAACCGTTTTTCATCCCTGACGACATGGGGCGGATAGAATACGAAACGGAAGTCGTGGTGCGCATTTGTAGGTTGGGAAAGACCATCCCGGAACGCTTCGCACATCGGTATTACGATGCCGTTACGGTGGGGATTGACTTTACGGCACGCGAATTGCAGAAGAAATTGAAGGAGCAGGGGCGCCCGTGGGAATTGTCTAAGAGTTTCGATGGGGCTGCCGTCTTAGGCAGTTGGGTGAATAAAGAGAGGTTTCTTGACATACAAAGACTTCGCTTTCATCTTGATATCAACGGAAAGACCGTGCAGCAAGGCTGCACTTGCGATATGCTCTGCAAAATAGATGAAGTGATTAGCTACATCAGCCGTTACTTTACGCTCAAGACAGGTGACTTGTTATATACGGGATGTCCGACAGACTGTGGTCCGGTTCAGATTAATGACCACCTTGAAGGATATATAGAGGATCGAAAAGTACTTGACTTTCGCTGTAAGTAATTACGATTCGGCCGTTATCCCTCAACTATTAATTGCAACATAAATGAAACGATCGATATTAGGCTTATTTCTTTTCATGCTTTGTTTTTCTGCTTACGCTCAAAAACAACGCTTCTTCAACTTGACGGTTGAGGATGTAACCATTGACTCCATTCTGCCACGCTTCACTTATTCCATTCCCATAGGTGAAAATTATGCTGACTCCACCTATCAATTGGAAATCAGATATCCTGAGTTCATTGATATGAACAAGCGCGATGTGGCTCTTTATAATGCCCTGACAGCTGAAGTGCCGCCGGCATTGCCTGAAATTTACCAGCAGATTGTGGTGGAGCGGAAGAGAGGAGTATTGGAGTTCTCGCTTGTTCCGATTGTTGAACGGGGAGGGAAAAAGCAGTTTTTGGTTAGTTTCATGATAGCACTGACGTCAAAGCCAGTCAGCTATAATAAGAAAGCTCGTGGCTTGAGGGCTGCCAAAGTCCCTGCTGGCATGCCAAAATATGCTGAGCATTCGGTACTGGCTTCTGGCAAGTGGGCGAAAATACGTGTGCCGGCAAATGGCATCTATAACCTAACGGCAGCTGTCACCAAACAGGCCGGCTTCTCCGACTTAAGCAAAGTGAAGATTTATGGCTATGGTGGCAATATGCAGAATGAGCGACTGACAGCTGCTCATATACAAGCTACTGACGATTTAAGAGAGATTCCGACTTGTCTCGTAGGTGGAAAAAGGCTCTTTTATGGTCGTGGGCCAGTCAGTTGGGACAGTAACACCGCCACGAAGCGAACCCGAAACCCCTATTCCGATTACGGATATTACTTTCTTACTGAAAATGAGGGTGCGCCATTGACTGTTGATTCTGCTGAATTTCTGGCCAGTGTCTATCCTATGGGCGATGATTATCACACCCTTCATGAGGTAGATAACTTCAGTTGGTATCATGGTGGACGGAATCTCTTTGAGAATACACCGATAGCTGTGGGTAAATCACACATCTATACTTTGACAAACCCAGCCAAGGCCAGCAACGGAAAACTGGCGATAGGTGTGACGACGGGTAAGAATACAACGGTAGTGGATGTGGAAGTGAATGGTATTTCGCTCGGGAAAATTCAGATAAAGCCGAGCGACTCCTACGATTTTGGCTATGAGACCGAGCGGGTTTTCGATGTGCAAGGCCTTCAGAATGTCGATTCTGTAAGGATTTCAACTGTCTCTGGTGGTCCTGCACGTCTCGATTATCTGTCAATGACGTACGACACTCCAAGACCTGCGCCTCGTTTGGGTAGTGGTTCGTTTGCCGTTCCTGAGTATGTGCACAACATTACGAACCAAGACCTCCATGCACATGACAATGTTGATATGGTGATTATCATCCCAACGAGTCAGAAATGGTTGCAGGAGGCCCGACGACTGGCGGCATTCCACGAACAGCACGATTCGATATCTGTCCGCATTGTGCCTGCCGACGAACTTTACAATGAGTTCTCAAGCGGTACGCCAGATGCAATGGCATATCGCCGTTACATGAAGATGATGTACGACAGAGCATCCACAGAGAAGGAATTGCCGAAGTCGCTCCTCTTGTTCGGCGATTGTGTGTGGGACAACCGTATGCTGACCCCCGACTGTCGCCAGCTCAATCCAAATGATTATCTACTGGCTTACGAGAGTGAAAACTCATTCAGCGCAACCGACTGCTATGTCAACGATGGGTGGTTCACGCTGATGGACGACGGGGAAGGTGCCGACTTGCTTAGTCGCGACAAAGAAGACATTGGGGTAGGGCGGTTCCCTGTTTCGAATGCTGCTGATGCTCGGACAATGGTGGATAAGACTATCAACTACGCAACCAACAAGAACGCTGGTGCATGGCAGAATGTCATAATGTTCATGGGGGACGATGGTAACGACAATCTGCACATGCATGACGTGAATCAGACAGCCGAAGCCATCATGAGTTCTTATCCAGGATATTTGGTGAAGAAAGTGATGTGGGATGCCTACAAGCGTGTTACGTCATCGACAGGTAACACATACCCTGATGTTTCGGCACTCATCAAGCAGCAACAGGCACAGGGTGCGCTTATCATGGATTATGCAGGGCATGGATCAGAGATACAGATTTCGCATGAGGCGGTATTGAGAATCACCGATTTCACCAATTTCACCAATGAGAATCTCCCATTATGGATTACGGCAAGTTGCGATATCATGCCGTTTGATGGTACTACTGCCACGTTGGGAGAGGAGGCCATGTTGAATAAAAAGGGTGGTTCAGTGGCTTTTTGGGGCACGACACGCACAGTATTTGCCAACTATAATAAATCCATTAATACGGCTTTCTTGAAGCATGTGCTGAGTTTCACTGACGGGAAACCTACCACCTTGGGAGAGGCGCAGCGGTTGGCGAAGATGGAAATGATAAACACAGGACAGGACAAGACACGCAATAAGTTGCAATATTCTTTGTTGGGCGACCCCGCACTCTCGCTGAATCTTCCGGCTCTAACTACTGTTATCGATTCCATTAACGGAATTCCTGTGGGTGGAGGCAGTCAGATAGTCCTTAAAGGTGGAGCGATAGTAAAGGTGAAAGGTCATGTGGCACGCGGAAATGATAAGGTCAGTGATTTCAATGGCTTGATGACGGCCACAGTAAGGGATACAAGAGAACTGATTACCTGTAAGAAGCAAGAGGAAACATCCAACTCTGCCTTTGTCTATTATGATCGTCAGAAGATTCTTTACAATGGCTCAGACAGTGTGAAAAATGGCGATTTCAGCTTTACCTTTGCTGTTCCGCGCGACCTTAACTACGCCGATGGCGCAGGATTGATCAATATCTATGCGGTTAACAATGACCACACGCTCATGGCCAATGGATCAGAGGAGAGGTTCAACGTCAACGGTTCTGAACAAGTAAGCAATGATTCTATAGGACCGTCTATCTATTGTTACCTTAACAAGCCTTCGTTTGTCAATGGTGGCAATGTGAACAGCACACCATACTTTGTTGCGGAAGTGACAGACAGAAATGGAATCAATGCTACAGGCAACGGTGTGGGACATGATATCCAGCTTGTTATCGACGGTGAGATGGCCCGCACTTATAATCTGAATGACAATTTCACATTTGATTTCGGTAGTTATACGAAGGGAAAGACCTACTTCAGTATTCCAGAACTGCCAGAAGGCCGGCATCAGCTGAGGTTTCGTGTGTGGGACATCCTGAACAACTCGTCAACGGCTGTCCTCGACTTTAACGTTGTTAAGGGTCTGGCCCCCGATATTGAGGAAATCAGCTGCACCAACAATCCCGCTACGACGCATACCACATTTATTGTCACCCACAATTATACCGGTTCGGATGTGGGTGTTGAGATAGATGTATTTGATACTACAGGTCGTCTCCTTTGGAGCCATTCTGCCAGTGGAACTTCTACAGGGAATGCCATCACGGTAGATTGGGACTTGGTTGTGAAAGGCGGCGCACGCTTGCAAACAGGTGTTTATCTTTATCGTGTCCGCCTAAGTAATGGCGGGGCGGTGAAGGAGTCGAAGGCAAAGAAACTGATTGTCATAAACAATAAATAGTCCTACTTGTGCGTTTTCACATCGGTGTTCCGCCTAAACCGGCGCACTGGGAGTTGATAAAGAATCAGAAAAATAGAACAATAGAATGAATAAGTCTTTTAGAATAGTGAGCATGTTCTTGCTTACCCTTTTTGCCATTACCGCTTCGGCACAGGACAAGAAGGATATTTTTAATCCAGTCAATCATGCTGTAACATCGCAGATGATAGCTCCTGATGCCCGTGCTGCTGGTATGGGAGATGTGGGCGTTGCGACCGATCCTGATGTTTGTTCACAATACTGGAATCCGGCTAAATATCCCTTTACGATTTCTCGTGCCGGCGTGTCGCTCAACTATACTCCATGGCTTCGTCAGCTGGTGAGCGATATGGACTTAGCCTATATGGCGGGATATTATCGAATAGGCGATTACAGTGCTGTGTCAGGCTCTCTCCGTTACTTCTCGCTGGGAGAGGTGCAGACGAGCAGCAGTCAGGACGGTTCTGCCGATATGACTATCAAGCCCTATGAGATGTCAGTAGATGTGGCCTACTCCTTGATGTTGAGCGAAAGGTTCTCTCTGGGTGCCGCCGTACGTTGGATTTATTCGGATCTTACCTACGATTTCACAGAAGAGACGACTCCTGGATCTGCCTTTGCAGCGGATATTTCGGCTTATTACCAGAATTACATTAACTTGGGCAGCCGTGAGTGTCAGTTAGGTTTGGGATTGAATATCTCAAATATTGGTTCGAAGATTACTTTTGGCGGTGACAGTCGTTCAGAGTTCATTCCTACCAACCTGCGTCTGGGTGCTGCCTTGATGATACCTATTGATGAGTTCAATCGTTTCACAATCTCTGCTGATGCTAATAAACTTTTGGTTCCCACTTATCCCAAGCGCGATATTGAGAACAATGAGTCAGAGACTGATTATCAGGACCGTTTGCAAAGAGATTATTACGATATTTCATCCATTTCTGGTATATTCAAGAGCTTCAGCGATGCCCCCAATGGTGTGTCGGAAGAGCTTCAGGAAATCCAATGGAGCGTAGGTGCAGAGTATGTGTATAACGACAAATTCTCGCTTCGTGCCGGTTATCACAATGAAAGTCAGAACAAGGGTAACCGCAAGTATTTCACCGTTGGTGCTGGCTTCCGCATGAGTGTGTTCTCTCTTGATGCTGGCTACGTTATTGCAACAGCAAAGAGCAATCCACTTGACCAGACCTTGCGTTTCTCGCTGGCATTTGATATGGACGGAATTAAGGACTTGTTCAACAGAAGATAAACTTTAAGTAACGGTAGGTTATGTCAAATTCTTTTCTCCGCATTCGTGTGGGCATGGGATATGATGTCCATAAATTGGTAGAAGGCCGTGATCTTTATCTGGGCGGAGTCAAAATCGATCATTCCCTGGGTCTTTTAGGCCATAGCGATGCAGATGTCTTGATTCATGCAATCTGTGATGCTCTGCTGGGAGCGGCCAACTTGCGTGATATTGGTTATCACTTTCCCGATACTGCAGGGGAGACTCTCGGCATGGATTCTAAAGTGATTCTGCGAAAGACGGTTGAATTATTGGAAACCAACGGTTATAAGGTGGGCAACATAGATGCGACCGTGTGTGCCGAAAAACCGAAAATCAATCCTCATATTCCCGCTATGAAAGTCTGCATGGCTGAAATTATCGGCTGTGATGAGGATGATATCTCCATTAAGGCAACAACTTCAGAGCGCATGGGGTTTGTGGGGCGCGAAGAAGGTATAGCTGCTTATGCCGTTTGTTTGATAAGCAAGTATTGAATACAAACCGTGAAATAAAGCAAACGCTGAAACTCTCTGCGAGCTTCAGCGTTTTTTTTATGTTTAACGAAAATGTTTCTAATTAGAAGGGAACCTCACGGTTTCCTTTGTCATCCTTTAAACAATCTGTTAAACTTCACCTTTAATAAATAACTAAAAACCTAAATCTATTACTACTAACCTAAACAATCTATTAACCTTTTGACGATGCAAAGTTACTGTGGTTTTGAAGTAAAACCAAATATTTGTTTGACAACTGTCGGAATATTAGCATTTTCTTGATGTATGTCAAATTCACAATCAACCTCGATTCTTATTCCAAAGGAAGGGTGATTTCTTACAACTATCATTTTTTTCTCTATCTTTCTACTATTTATTTTTTTTACATTACCTTTGTAACACAATGCGAGTACTGATTGTTAATACAAGCGAAAAGACTGGTGGGGCAGCTGTTGCAGCCAGCCGTTTGAAGGATGCGCTCAACCATAATGGGATAAAGGCAAAGATGCTGGTCCGCGACAAACTTACCGATGACATTACAGTCGTCAGTTTGCGAAAAGGCTTGGGCACCAAGTGGCATTTCCTGTGGGAGCGCTTCTGCGTTTTTTTCAAGTTGCGTTTCTCTCGAAAATACCTTTTCGCCTTAGACATCGCCAATTCAGGAACAGATATTACGTCGATTAGGGAGTTCAAGGAAGCAGATGTCATCCATCTCTCATGGATAAACCAAGGCATGCTCTCCCTTTCAAACATCAGGAAGATATTAAGAACTGGCAAGCCTGTGGTGTGGACCATGCACGACTTATGGCCTGCGTCAGCCATCTGTCATTTGTCGCTGGGGTGCAACAACTTCAAGACTCACTGTGGTCATTGCAAGTATCTGCCCAATGGTGGCTCGTCGCACGATCTTTCCTATCAGGTATGGAAGAAGAAAGAAAAACTTTACAACGCTTCCAATATCTCATTCGTCGCTTGCAGCCGATGGCTTGCCAATGAGGCAAAGGCGAGCGGTCTGCTGAAGAATCAGGTTGTCACAGCAATCCCCAATCCCATCAACACACAAATGTTCAACCCCAATGATAAAAGACTGGCACGGCAACTGTGTGGCTTTCCAGAAGGGAAGCGGTTGATACTCTTTGTTGCTCAACGAGCTACGAATGTCAACAAGGGTATGAGCTATCTGATAGAGGCGTGCAACCAACTGACAGATACCTATCCAGAGATGTGCGACAATACCGCACTTGTCATTCTCGGCGGACAATCCGATGATTTTGAAGGGCAATTCCGCATGCAGATGTTTCCTTTGGGCTATGTCAGTGACGAGGCACAGATAGTCAATATCTACAATGCTGTGGATACATTCGTTCTACCGTCACTTTCGGAGAATCTCCCAAACACCATCATGGAGGCAATGGCATGCGGTGTGCCATGTGTTGGCTTCCGTGTGGGTGGCATCCCTGAGATGATAGACCACCATACCAATGGCTATGTGGCTACGGCTCGAAGTTCTGACGACCTCGCCCGTGGAATCCGCTGGGTGCTCGACGAAGCAGACTATGAGGCAATCTCTGTCGCAGCTGTGCGAAAGGTGCAGCGCTCTTATTCCCGGCACAATGTGGCCATGCGGTATATAGAGATTTACAACCAGGCTTTGGCTATGAATAACTACCAGATATGATTACAATTTCAGTCGTAACGATTACCTATAATGCTGCCGAAGTATTGCAATCCACTTTGGACAGTGTCATGATGCAGGATTTTCCTCATGTGGAGCACCTGATTGTTGATGGGGCTTCGAAGGACAGCACCGTGAAAATTGCCCAGACTTACAAGATTGCGTCCGATGAGGCCGGGAATGGGCACAAGATAAGGATTTCCAGTGAGCCCGATGATGGGTTGTATGACGCCATGAACAAGGGTCTTCAGCGTGCTACAGGCGATTACATCGTATTCCTGAATGCTGGTGACTGTTTCCCCGCTGCCGATACGTTGGAGTTGGTGGCGTTGGCTGCTGAGGCTGGCGACGGCGAGGAACGCCCAGCGGTGCTCTATGGCGACACTGATATCGTCGATGAGAATGGTAATTTCCTCTTTCATCGCCATCTTCAGCCTCCAGAGGACCTCACATGGGAATCGTTCAAGGACGGTATGCTTGTGTGCCATCAAGCTTTTTATGCACGTTTAGACATTGCCCGTGGCATTCCTTACGATACACATTTCCAGTATTCCGCTGATGTGGACTGGTGTATTCGGGTCATGAAAGCTGGACAAGAACAAGGACTCCTGCTGCGAAATATCCATGCCGTGGTAGCCTATTACATGCAGGAGGGACAGACAACTATCCACCACCGTGCGTCGCTCATTGAGCGCTTTCGCGTCATGTGCCGTCATTACGGCATTTTCACAACCATACTGAAACACTTGTGGTTTATTGTCAGGAAATAAAAGTTGTTAGATTTTCTTAAAACCAACATTTCCATATATCAGTTTTACTGCTTATAGCGTTTAGGAGAAATCTATATGGCGTTAAAACAGAATTGATTATGAAGCAAATTATGACAATGGCAGCCCTATTGTTCGCTGCTTTGAGTTGTACAAATCCTATCGCTGCGCAGTCAAATGTGGTGTGTGACTCCTCCCAACAGGTAAAGACAGTTGAGGCGCAAAAGCCCATACATTGTCATTCTTGTTGCTCTGATACTGCTGCGTGCGCAAAAAAACAGTGCCAGTGTCCCGACAACCGGCAAACTTGCAAGCGTGATTCGTCAGAACAGCAGATAAAGAATGGGCTTGACAAGGTTGGCGAGGGTCTGAATAACTTCATGAAGCGTGAGGCTAAGGCTATCAGCAAGATAGCCAAAAAGGCTGGCGACAGTGGGAAAAAGGTTCTCAAGAAGGTCGGCAAGGGAGTAAGCAACACATTGAACAAAGCAAGCGATGCAGTCTCCAACCATCAGATAAATCATTAGTTCATTTGAATTCTAATAGGTTGAAGCAGTCATTAAAATGTTTTCTTTGTAAATGTGTTGATATTCAATGTGATAGATGGTCTCTTCTAAAAGGTCATCTATCGTGATACGATAGCTCACCTTTCGCAAGGTGAAAGATGAGCTTTTACCATACAAGAGATCAGCTGAGCGAAATAATTCACCGAGCTGTTATAAATTGGGATGAAGTGATTTGCTATTATAACAATGGTGCATGGACGGTTATCCATGCACCATTGTCTTTCAGGAACGATAGTTTACCAAATGCTTTTGGCGTGTCCTTTTTAACTGTATCTAAGTATCTGCCCTTTCACCACGCGTGTGTATTTGCCAAGGTGGTTGAGTTTGCAGAGCTTCTCCACGCTGATGCCGTGCTGTTCGGCAATCGATTCCAATGTATCTCCGTCAGAAACCTTATGGTATAGAATCTGACCGCCGTTAGATGTCGTTACAACGTGTGAGTTCCTTGTGGAATAATCGGTTGTCTGCCGATTGTAGTAGCTGCCGCCTCTGCCATTTCCCTGTATATTCTTGCGTGAGTAACCAAGGCTCGATGATTTGCCACGTAGAGCTGTTGCGCGAGCTGACTCGCTGTTGACAGTGCTTTTACGATAAGTGTAGAAGTCGCCTGTGACGTCCTGATTGGCAAAATCGAACATCAATGCTGGGTTGATGGCTACGCCACACAAACGTGTTTCGAAGTGGAGGTGTGAACCCGTTGACCGGCCTGTGTTGCCACCCAAGCCAATCGGGTCGCCAGCTCTTACCAATTGGTTCTTATGAATGATTTGCTTTGATAGGTGTCCATAGTAGGTCTCCAGTCCATTATTGTGACGAATCACGATGTACTTTCCGTATCCTCGGCCGTCATATCCTACGATTCTCACCTTGCCAGAGAAAGCTGCGCGAATAGTGTCGCCGATATAGACCTTGATATCGAGGCCTTTATGGGCGCGTCCCCAACGCCGACCGTAATTGCTCGTGATGACACGGCTTGGCGTAGGCATGTGGAAACCTCTCAAGTCTATTCTGAAAACATCTGGAAGTGTTCCTGAACTATGTGTTCTCGTTGTGTTCCAGTCATTGTATAACATGGCCGAGGGGCTCTCTGCTTCCTCAGCTTCTTGCAAGCGATTGATAACGATGGTATCGATGCTTGTTGCTCTACGGTCAACTGGAGCTTGTCTGGCTATCAAGTCTTGTGCGTTTGCAGATGTTCCTGCAAAAGCTAATACTGCTGATAATGCGAATGTTTTAACTATCTTCTCGAAAGTCATTTTTCAGTTACTTTGTTTTCGGTTATAAAAATAAATGGGAACATACATCTGTTCCTTTCCTTTAAATCCCAAAGTTGAACAATACAAAAGGCCAACTAAATGTATTAAAGCGTTGCAAAGTTAACAAAAAAATCAAGGAAACATTTTCTGATTAACAGTTTTTAGGTGGTTTTTAACATAAAAACGAAAATAATTTGCTTCAAGAAAATAAACTTGTAATTCCTATACGACCGACTGTTACCGAACGTTTTTGTAATCTTTTCTTATGATATCGCTGCCCAGTCTATATTTGCTTTTCTTAACTCTTTTAGTCTATTCCAGAGCAGATTATATTCAATTTTCGTGCAAGTGGGGTCGTCATCGATGATTTTTTGTGCCTCATCGCGTGCCATTTGTACGATTTGACCGTCGCGCGCTATGTTGGCAATTTTTAAATCGAACGCAATCCCACTCTGTTGTGTGCCTTCAAGATCGCCTGGTCCGCGCAGTTTCAGATCAGCCTCGGCAATCTCGAAACCATCGTTGGTCTCGCACATGATATCGATGCGCCGTCGTGTCTCGTTCGTGAGTTTGTGACTGGTGACCAGTATGCAGTAGCTTTGCTCCGCTCCACGACCCACTCTTCCGCGCAGCTGGTGTAGTTGTGAGAGGCCGAACCGCTGGGCATCGAGGATAACCATCACACTGGCGTTGGGGACGTTGACACCTACTTCTATCACCGTGGTGGCAACGAGAATCTGTGTCTGGCCCTCAACAAACTGTCTCATCTCTGCCTCCTTCTCCTTGTCTTTCATTTTCCCATGGATTTTGCTCATGTGGAATTCGGGAAAGACTTCTTTCAGCCCTTCGTAGCCTGCCTCAAGGTTCTTCAGGTCCATCTTCTCGCTTTCCTTGATGAGTGGAAAGACGATGTAAACCTGTCTGCCCATGTTGATTTGCTGTCGAATGCCGTTGTAGAGGCTCGTCGTCTGGTTGTCGTATTTGTGGATTGTCTGGATGGCCTTGCGTCCTGGAGGTAGCTCGTCGATGACACTGACGTCGAGATCGCCATAGATGGTCATTGCCAAAGTCCGGGGAATGGGTGTCGCTGTCATGACAAGCACATGTGGTGGGTTGGCGCTCTTGCTCCACAGCTTGGCACGCTGCGCCACTCCGAAGCGGTGTTGCTCGTCGATGACGGCAAGTCCAAGATTGTTGAACTGTACTTTGTCCTCAATAATCGCATGCGTGCCCACAACTATGTTGGTCGAGCCGTCGATAAGTCCGTCGAGAACCTCCTTGCGCTTCTTGCCCTTCACGATGCCCGTCAGCAACTCAATGCTGATGTTCATGCCTTTCAGGAAGTCCTTGAGGGTCTGTAAATGCTGCTCGGCAAGTATTTCCGTCGGCGCCATGAGGCAGGCTTGGTAGCCGTTGTCTATGGCAATGAGCATCGACATTAAGGCAACGAGTGTCTTTCCTGACCCAACGTCGCCTTGTAGCAGACGGTTCATCTGTCGCCCGCTACCCATATCGGCCCGAATTTCCTTCATCACACGTTTCTGTGCACCTGTCAGCTCGAAGGGTAGGTTGTGCGAGTAGAACCAATTAAACTGTGCTCCTACCGATTTGAAGTCGTATCCTCGAAATTTGCGTCTATGGTCGCTCGCATACCTTAATATATTGAGCTGCACATAGAAGAGTTCTTCGAACTTCAGGCGTACTTTCGCTCTCTGGGTGTCCTCGATTGATTTCGGATAGTGGATCTTCCGCATGGCCTCATCGCGCGAAATGAGATGCAGACGCTGTATGATGAAGTCGGGAAGGGTTTCCTTCAGGGGTGTCGTTATTTTGCCAATGAGGTTTTTCGTAAGCTTTTCTATGGTGCGCGAGGTCAACCCCGATTTCTTCATCTTCTCCGTAGTGGAGTAGAAAGGTTGCATCCCCATGTCGTTGAGTTGCAGTTCCGAGGCATCATCAATGTCGGGGTGGGTGAACTGAAAGCGTCCGCCGAAGATGCCTGGTTTGCCAAAAACCACGTATTCTTTGCCGATGATGTAATTTTTATAGACATATTGCGCCCCGTTGAACCATACGAGATCGCAGATTCCATGCCCGTCGGTGAAATGGGCCACTACCCGTTTCTTGCGTCTGCCCATCTCGAACTCCTCGAAGCTGAGGATGTGTCCTTTGATCTGCACGAACGGCATGTCGGGCACCAGCTCTGGTATGAGGTAGATTTTGGTTCGGTCAACGTATTTGTAAGGATAATACTCAAGAAGGTCACGGTAGGTGCTGACTCCAAGCTCTTTGCTCAGAATCTCCTTGCGCTTCGGGCCAACACCCGTTAGGTACATGAGGTCTTGTGAGAGTATATCCATTATTGGTTGACTGCTGTTTGTTGTGGCGACTATCCTTCGCTGCGTGGGAAATCCATCCTTTGCGTCATGCTCCCTCTGTCATTCATTCAGCAAAGTTGCTGCAAACTTCAAATCGGTTGGTGTCGTTATCTTGATGTTCTCGCAGTTGCCTTCCACCATCGACACCTTGCAGCCAAATTGTTCCATCACGCTTGCATCGTCGGTAAACGAATCTTGGAACTCCTGTGCATAGGCCATCTTCAGCATCATGATGTTGAACACCTGTGGCGTCTGTACGCTGCGATAGTCGCTACGAAGCACGTTTTTGGAGTTTCCGTTCTTCTCGATCATGCGCAGTGTCTCGGTTATTGGCATCACTGGAATGGCCGCACATGTTTTGAGAGCCTCGTCGTAGCAGCGTGCGATGGTTTGTAGTGATACGAAAGGTCTGACTCCATCGTGTATTCCCACCAGCCCATCCTCGCTTTCGGGAATCATCGCCAGTCCGTTCCTTGACGATTCGAAGCGTGTGTTGCCACCGTTGGCAATCTGATGTTCAATGTTGAAGTCGTATTCTCCGCATAGTTCCTTCCAATAGGACTGTTGGCTTTCGGGCAGAACAACGATTACTTTCATCTCCTTGTCGTATGCCTTGAAACGCTCTATGGTGCGCATCAGTATGGGCTTGCCACCGATGGGCAGAAATTGTTTAGGAGTCTCGCTGCCCATGCGCAGTCCTTTTCCGCCTGCGACAATAATAATATAGTTCATAGTTAGGGCGAAGTCTTAATGTAATGCAATCAATTCATTAATAAGCATGCCCGCTTTCACGTCCTCGGCTACCGCTTTCGAGGTCAGTTGCTCAAGAATGCAAAAGCCATACATGAACGACGCAGCCGGACCTTTGCCCGTTGTGATGTTGTCGTCCACCGTAACCAGCTCGGCTGTGTAGCTTGCGCCGTCTAAGAACTTCTCGAATCCTGGATAGCAGGTTGCCTTACGGCCCTTGACGATGCCCAGCGAACCCAGCACCATTGGGGCTGCGCAGATCGCTCCGATAAGTTTGTGCTGCTCGTTGTGTGTCAAAAACAGGTTGCGAAGCCCCTCATGGGCGTTTAGGTTCGTCGCTCCAGGCATGCCACCAGGAATCATCAGCATATCGGCATCGCCGAAACCAGTGGTGTTCTCGAAGATGAGGTCAGCCTTGACGGTGACACCATGTGCCGATTCGACAAATTCGCTGCCTGTAATACTCACGGTTTTAACATCAACACCTCCTCTGCGGAGGATGTCCAGTGGCGCCAGAGCCTCTATTTCCTCGAAGCCGTTGGCAAGGAATTCATATACTTTAGCCATAATATTTTGGTTTTATCTTCATGTTGTCAACAAAAATCTTTATTTTTGCATAGCAATATGTTGTCAAAAGCAGTTGGGATGTTTTGCCGATGTTGAAAACTCCATCTTTTCCAGCTCTTTTTTAACACATGCAAATATACAAAATATTCACGTGATAATGTGGATAGGAGCGATAAAAGATTTTAAAAAACATAATATTCTATGGCTGACAAGAAACTGAGTTTTGCTATCTTTGGAAATGATCGGAAGGCTTTGGAGTTGATGCAGGTGTGGGAGATGCTTGACTATTTGTCCAAGCGCAATGCCGATGTGTTCATAGAGGAGACCTTCTATCGGAACCTTTGTCGTGATTTGAACGGGGAATTACCTGTGGCGGGGGTGTTTGAGGGCAACAGTTTCGAAACCGACTATGCCATTTCCCTTGGTGGCGACGGCACGTTTCTCCGTGCTGCCAGCAAGGTAGGTGCGAAAAATATCCCTATTATCGGTGTCAATATGGGGCGGCTTGGCTTCCTTGCGAACGTATTGCCTGGCGAAGTTCTGGAGATGCTCGACGAGATCTATGTGGGAAACTTCGATATAGAAGAGCGGTCAGTCATCAAATTGTCAACTGACAGTGATAAATTCCGTGACTATCCCTTTGCCCTGAACGACATTGCCATACTGAAGCGCGACACAGCCTCAATGATTTCCATCCGTGTGAGCGTGGGAGGCGAATATGTCGTGACCTATCTTGCCGACGGACTGATAATCAGCACTCCCACTGGCTCAACGGCCTATTCGCTTTCCAACGGCGGACCCATCATGGTTCCACGCAGTGGTATCCTCAGTCTGACACCTGTTGCGCCACACAGTCTGAATATTCGCCCCATCGTGATAGGTGATGACATGGAAATCAAGCTTGAGGTGGAGAGCCGCAGTCACAGCTTCCTCGCTGCCATAGATGGGCGTTCGGAGCGTGTTGATGAGGGGACGACGGTGACCATTGCCAAAGCACCTTTCCGAATAAGGATTGTCAAGCGGCACAACCACCGTTATTTCTCGACGCTGCGTTCCAAACTGATGTGGGGAGCTGACAGTAGGGAATAATAATTCCATTCTTTCGACTATGCATTTCAATTCAAAGATAAGAGCACTTTTGAGAATTCCCGACACGAAATACAAGACGGGAGAAATCTACCGCTGGCTGTGGACTGCCTGGCGGGGCAACCGTTTGCAGGCGGTGCTCAATGCCTCCATCGGTCTTTTGAGTGTGGTGGTGTCGCTTGCGTCAGTATGGGCGGTGCAGCATGCCATCGATGTGGCATCACACGAGGTGGAAGGCGATATCATCAGTGCGGTTTTGCTGATGGGGATGCTCATCCTTTGTAGTTTTGGGCTTAACATCGCATCGGTGTGGGTTTCCAATATCTTGGGCATCAAGGCTCAGAACCGAATGCAACAGCGACTCCTCGACCGCATTTTACGCTCCGAATGGCATGGAAAGGAAACCCACCATTCGGGCGACGTGCTCAACCGATTGGAGTTCGATGTCACGAACGTGGTGAACTTTCTCACCGAAATCATTCCCAGCTCCCTGTCAACGTTGGCCATGTTCCTCGGAGCATTCTGCTACCTATTGTTCATGGACTGGCGATTGGCGGTGCTCATCGTCATCATGATTCCCTTTTTCGTGCTCCTCAGCAAGATTTATATCAGACAGATGCGTAGTCTGACGAGTCAGGTGAGAAATTCCGACTCGAAGGTGCAGAGCGTTTTGCAGGAGACCATACAGAACCGAATGCTCATCAAGACACTGGAGGGCGACGGTGCGGCCGTAGATAGGCTCGAAGACACGCAGAGTGAGCTTCGCAACAAGGTGGTGAAGCGCACTAAATTCTCGGTCTTTTCCAATCTCGTGCTCAACCTTGGATTCTCTTTCGGCTATTTGGTAGCTTTCGCTTGGGCAGCTTTTCGCCTTTCTGCCGCTACGCTTACTTTTGGTGGAATGACGGCTTTCCTGCAATTGGTCAACCGCATTCAGAGCCCTGCACGGCAACTGACCCGCCTCGTGCCGTCATTCGTGTCAGTGTTTACAGCCGCAGAGCGATTGATGGAACTTGAGGAAAACCCCTTGGAAGAGCAGGGCGATTCCATCACGATGGAAGGAACGTGCGGCATCAGGTTCAGCAACGTCAGCTTCTGTTACGACAAGGCCGATGGAAACGTCATCAACAACTTCTCATTCGACTTCCATCCAGGCTCCTGCACTGCAATCTTAGGCGAGACAGGCTCTGGGAAAACAACGCTGATTAGGATGATTCTGGCACTGCTCCGTCCACAGACGGGTAAGGTTGAAATCTACAACGATAAGGAAAGCCGCAACCTCAGTCCGCTCCTCCGGGCCAATTTCGTCTATGTACCACAGGGAAACACCCTCATGAGTGGTACGATACGTGAGAATCTTTTATTGGGAAAGATGAATGCAACGACAGCGGAGATGAAAGAGGTGCTGCGGAAAAGTTGTGCCGACTTCGTGTTCGATCTTCCCGAAGAGCTCGAAACACAATGCTCCGAACAGGGAGGAGGCTTGAGCGAGGGACAAGCGCAGCGCATATCAATAGCCCGCTCGTTGCTTAGGAACCGCTCCATCATGCTTTTCGATGAGGCTACATCGGCACTCGACCCCGAAACAGAACGCCAGTTGCTCAAGAACATTCTCGCCAACCATGGCAAGACGGTCATATTCGTCACCCATCGTCCGGCCCTTGTAGATTACTGCGACCAGACGCTTACGATTGAGAAGGTGACCCACAATTCCGAACCGACACTACAGCCACTGGCTGAATAAGTTATAACCAAATAAACAAGATATGAAACGAATACTTTTATCAGCACTTTTCATCTTCGCAGCCATCGCAATCATGAGAGCGCAAGATGCCGATGCACAGTATGCAAAGGAACTTCTGAAACCAGGCACAATGGCCCCCGACTTCACATTGCTCACTGCCGATGGCAAGGAAATCAAGTTGAACACCTACCGTGGCAATTACGTGGTTCTCCACTTTTGGGCTTCGTGGTGTCCTGATTGTAGAAAGGAAATCCCCGACGTCAAGAAATTGTGGAATGATTTTCGCGATTATAATGTCCGGTTTATCGGCATTTCATTCGACATCAACAAGGAATCGTGGGTTAAAACCTACTGGGATAAGTATCAGATGAATTGGACGCAGGTGAGCGAACTCAAGAAATGGAAGAAGGAGACCAACATCGACCGTCTCTACAAAGTTGACTGGATTCCGACCCTGTATCTCATCGACCCCAATGGGCGAGTGATGCTGGGCACAGTGCAGATAGAAAAGCTGCATGCGGTCTTAGAAGGATTGAAAAATAAGCTAAATACCTCAAACCTAGACGTGGCTCCGCAATACGTTGGTGGTGATTCCGCCATGCAAGCCTATTTTATGGAGAACGAGCTTTATACGATGAAGGCGCGCAAGTGGCGAGTGGAAGCCAATGTGTTGGTATCGCTGAACATAGAGATTGATGGCAGTACTTCCGGCGCAAGAGCTTTGGAGGTGAACGGACTGAAAGCCACCAACCCGAAATTCGAGAAACTCACACCCGAAGAACAACAGGCAATCTTAATCGATGCGGAAACATTCTTCAAATCCGAAGCCGTGCGTCTGGTGCAGCGAATGTCCAATTGGAAACCGGCGGAGAAGAACGGGCGTCCCGTGATGGAGAAAATCACCCTTACCGTTCCTTTCGATCCTTATCAGAAAGCCGGTAAAAAGAAAGCCTGACAACAGCCCCCTCCTCCCTATACTCATAGGGAGCTTCTCTTTACCATCTGTACAAATGTAATCCCCTTGTTTCGTAGCCGTGAAAAGAAACTATCCCATCAACTGCCTTTTTACCGTTTTAAAGACCGATAACAATGAGTTCTCGATACATCGGTTGTTTGAATCCGGCATCTTCATAAAGACGATGCTCGTTGTTTTGTGTGTGTTTGGCAACATTTCTTTCATGAAAGCCCAAAGTAGCGACTCGTATCTGAAGCACCGAATCACCTTGAGTGGGGCATTGACCTCAAGCGATACTTGGCAGTTAGACGCAGCCTATCATCGCATGCTCCTTCCTTACCTCGGAGTTGGAACATCAGTGGGCTTGTGGCGTCAGTACGGAACGGACGGCATTCCAATGGGTGAAGGCTGGGTAGTGCGAGAAGAGAATGAGAAGATTCACCAATTCTATTTGCGTCCCTCTGTTTATTTTGTCTCGCCTGCGATATGGAGGATTTCCGATGCCCGACTCCATGTTTTCCTCGAACCCGGATGTATGCTTTCTGCTCCTTACGATAAACTCTATGTCAGTTTGTCCGGAAAGCGGGGACAGTATATGGATTACGACAAGGTAAGTACGAAAGAAGGTCGCTGGTATGCTTTCGATTGTAAGTTAGGCTTCAATCTTACTTTCGGCGATGCCGTTCTTTCGGTAGGTTATGTTTGTTCCAATCTCGACATTTTCACAATGCGTCGCCACATGACATACAGGGACATATCATTCAACGACTTTTATCCCGAAAAGAAAACTTTGCATGGCGGATTCCTTTCCTTCAGTTATTGCTTTTGAGACATCAATACATAGAAATAGTCGGCAGTTTTTTTCGTGTGAAAACCATCGGTTTGCGAAAGCTAAGCTTTTACATTCCAAAAGCTCACCTTTTACAACGCAAAAGCTAAGCTTTTGGAATGTAATACCTTAGCTTTTGGATGACAGCTTGTAAATAGTTGATTTTCAGTCTGTTCTCTTATCGTGATTTTCCTCTCATCATTGCCGTGTTTTTACCCTATTAGCCTGCCGGCGGAACGGACAAGTTGGCTTCCGAGTACTGCAACGGTAATAAATAAATAATTCTTGACAGTCTCCCACTTATTACTTTTATCAATAGTGTCCTAAATGATTTTCAGTATATGTCCTAATTGGCTAATATTAACTCTTTGTAAGAATATTATGTATATGGAGTTGTGTTTTAAAGCGTTGTGTATCAAGGGTTAGTTAAATGCTTAAGGGGTTATTGATTTTTTATGACAATAAAGTTTGTATAATTTAACATAAGGTTTCTTTTTAGGCAAGATTTTTTTATATATTTGCAAAATATTACTATTTTATTCATTTTAATCCATTAAAAACATGAAAAAGTTAAAAACAATTTTCTTATTCTTACTTTATGTGTCTATGTTGTGTTCATGTCAGGATACTGATATTGAATATAATCAAAAATCTTTAGCTGAAACACAAAAAGACAAGAAAGAACAATCGGTATTCCTCGTTTTTAATTCTAAAGGTGAACTTGCAGAGACAATTTCACGCATGAAAAGAGGAGAACGCTTTATTTCTACCAGAGCTACTAGAGCTACTTTGGATTCTAGACCAAATGTTTCTATAGAAGATCTTCAGTTTGTTTCATTACTGGAAGCAAATAAACAGCAATTTTTGAAATCTTTGTCAAGGGAACAGCTTGATTCTATTAAAAATGATGAGGATGAAATAGAGTTTTGTATGTCTGATTCAGTTATAGCTGATTATGAATTTGCTCAACTTCTGAATGCTTCTCGCGAAATTCAAGTTAATGATACTGTATATAAATATTTTAAGAATGGAGTTGCATTTACTCATAGGGATAATGCTTTGCAATTGGAAGATAAAGCTATTGAAGAGAAAATCTCTCGGGTACAAGTTTCGAGACAAAATGAGGGTCGCCCCATACAGCTAAATGGAGTATTGACTTTTGCTCCGTATGCGTATGAACAAATCGATGAAGGGCCGGAAATCCCAGCTCAACCTGGGGATAATAATAAACATAATAAGCAAAACACGGAGTATGGAGATGAAAAATTTGTTTTGAAGAATGTGTCTCTATGCCTAATTCTTCATTGCGCGATGTTGATTATAATACCAAAGGTGATGGCGGATGGTTTCACCGAACATGGAATAATTTGTGGGGAAAGAATGTTCTAGCCATAAATAAATTTAACAAACACAAACGTTTGCGGCTAGGGTTTTATGACCAAAATTATAGAATTTATGCAAATATCGGTGTTACTATGAAAATGCAGAAAAAAGTTTGTGGAATTTGGTGGAACTGTAGGGCAGATGAAATTTGTATTGGTTGGACGGCTATAGAGCTGAAATATTCATTTCCTTCTCATGTGTTGAGTTATCTAAATCCCCAAGTAAACCCGAGTACAGCGAATGAATCGGATTACCCTGTCTCATTTGTTCATAATTTTCCATTTAAAAATGAAAATTGTGAGTTGTTTTATCTCCCATTTAATTTATATAATGTAAAAGTAAAAGATGTAAACAAATTGCTACAATCTGGTATGAAAACTGTGATAAATAAGGGTACTGAAGGCTTAGAACAGTTGATAAATTCTGTACAAAAAGAGAATAGGGGGTTATATTCAGTTGATAATTCTTCTTTGTATGTCATTATTGGAGGTGATGAATATCAAAAATCTCACTGTAAGACTTTAAGTAAAAAATTCTATGCTAAATGGCTTCCTGGGGAATATGAAGTGACATTTTCTTATAATGGAAATTTTAATGTAAAATCTGCACATTTTGGGCAAGGTGTTAAAACGAGCCTTTCGAGTGGAACGGTCTATGGAGCGGTAAAATATAAGGGAGAATGGCTTGCTGCAAGGATAACAAAATGTAAGGAATAAAAATGATATTGAACTTAAAAAATAACATAAAAGCAATTGATATGAAACTACGAAAAAGACTTTTGGCGATTTTCTTGCTCTTCGGTTGTGTGTCAGCCATGCAAGGGCAGAATAAATTTCATTTTGATTTAGATTACCACTATTATTTGGGTTTATCTGAAAAATTTATGAATCGAACGTTCCATCGCGACACTGATAAAATGGGCGGAAACTCTTTGCGTTTCACTGCTCGTTACGACCTTTCTCCTCTTTGGTCTGCAGGAGTGGGCTTGGGATTGGATTGTTACACGAATCCTTCGCACAATACCATGCCGATTTTTGCCACAGTGAGATGTAAAGCCATAAAGACTGTTCCTGAACTTTACGCTTTCTCAGATTTGGGCTATGCTGTAAAGGTGGGGGATTATTCGAAAGGGTTCACCGGTAGTCTGGGTATTGGTTATACTTATAGCTTCGCAAAGCATTTAGGAGTGAACTTTCAAATTGCATACAACTTGAAATGCTTTGACGACCTGCCTACCTACACGATTGATACATACTTGAACAGAACGACTTATAGCGAGGAAGATGCCACGCGTCACTCCTTGTCGTTTGGTATTGGCTTGACGTTCTGATTGTCGCTCATCTGTCGTCTTTGGCGGAGGTGATGAGCATGGGACAAAAAAAAAGGTCATCTTTCGTATTGTGGAAGATGACCTTTTAGACTTTAAGTGCTGACCTTTCGCAAGTATTTTTCGCAAAAAAAATCTTTTGAGTGTTCAGCTTTCTGTTTTGAAGAGTTACATTCCTTTTTTTAGTAATCTCTGTTTTGATTCGGACGTGCCGTTATTTTATTATTATTTTTTTGCCTTTATGGATGTAAATTCCCGGTTGTACCGGCTTCTTGAGTCGTTGCCCGGATAAATTGTAATAATAGGGACTTTCGTTAGTGTTTCCGGCTTTCTCGCACTCGATGCCCCGGATGGCTGTCGTGTTGTTTACCTTGTATTTCCAATCGTCTTTCTGCGATGAAATGTCGATGAAGGTGTCTTGTCGGATGTTCATCACATCCACTGTCTGCGATTTGTTCATCCCCATGTTGAACACGAAGTTGATGGCATCTGACGAAGAGTTGATGCGGAATTGCTTTACGAAATATCTTTTTCCACCTCTCTCCGTGGTAGTTGTTACCGCGTTGCCGGGCCATGGACTGCTTGTCGCACTTCCCCAGTAATAATAGTTGATGGAAGGAGTCGGGCTTGAGGTTTTAGCTTCAGCCCATGTGTCGTCCGCATTATCTGCGTTTACATATACACTGATGTCGTAAGGTTGTAAATCAACGATGTCGTAGTGGCGAGTGCTAATGCCGGTAACAGTCCCATTGATGAGCAAACCGACTTTCAGCGTGGTGGCTTTTCCTTCCGGAATGGTTATCTTCGATTCGTTTTCAGCCATGGAGCTGCTTGCTTTGGGGTCGCTTCCGTCTATAGTATAAACAATCTTCGCATTCGGATTTCCTGTAACAGCTGTCAGTGTGACGCTTTGTGCACCATCGTAACTTCCACTTGGCAGATCCGCCCAAGCGAAATTCGACGTGTTCTTGTCGGCATAATATGTCCAATTCTCTCCACCGGTGATTTTTATCCATTTCGATTGTGTGGCGAAAGTAGCCGCCGGACCCACGACAGTCAACAGGTTGCCCATGTCGCCCTTTGTTACCATGGCATAGAAATCGTTGCCACTGACGAGTTTGGTTGCCGTACTTCGGTTGCTGATACCTAATAGTTTGCGCACGGTAATCATGTTCTTGATGTCCTTCTTGCAGCTTTGCCAATGCTTCAGGAAAATGCAAGGTGTTCCCGGCATGGCCATGATGTAAGCGTTGGCTGCCGAAATGTTGTTTCTTATCGGGTCTTGCGTGTTGCCACCTCCTCGATCCTCCGTGTCGTGGTTCTCTACGAAGGTTACTGCATAGCGAGCATAATCGGGGAGTTTTGCCAATCCTTGTCCTTCCAATGCAGCCCAATTGCCGTTGTTCACCGCATCGCGGATGGCATATCGCAGTGGGAAATCGAAAGCGGCACTGGTGATGACGCCCTCTGTCCGGGTGCTTTCTATCCAGTTTTTCACTTTCGCAAGGTTACTGTCGAAATATTCACCTACTGAAAATTGCGGTTGTGTGGCAGTGTTATAAAGCCCGGTGAAACTACCGGCGTAGCCTTTTACCATGTCGTAGCGAAAACCTGAGTAACCAAATTTATTGATCAGCATATTGAGGTATGCCTTTACCGTCTTTTGTACGTTAGGGCTGTGATGGTCGAGGTCGCGCATGCCATCCCATCCCTCTCCGGTATCGTTGTTTTGGCTGAGCGAGACGCCCTGCTTCGTGGCTTCGGCTTGAGTTTTTCCTTTGTCATCGTCTTTCACGATGTCGGTTGCTCCCATGGTATAGGTTGCTCCTTCGTAAGTCTCCGTAGGGAAATCGAACCAGTTGCTCACGTTCCCACGATGATTGATGACGATGTCGGCTATCGTGCCTATCCCATTTTTCTTCCATGTGTCGATGAGGCTAAGCAGTTCCTTTTCCGTTCCGAACGAACTGGTGTAGTCGCTGAACCAATAGAGAGGGTCGTAGCCCATTGAAGGATTATGGCTTGGTTTGGCACTTTGAGGAATCCATACAAGGTCGAAGAAGTCCACGATATCATTTGTCTGTGCTTCCAAGTTGGTCCATTTTGTATCGTCGAAGGAATCCCAATAAAATCCTTGCAGCATTACACCTTTATAGTTGTCTTGCCACCCTTGCGCGAGTGAGGAAAGAGCAATGCAGCATAATGTAAGCAGCGTAAATATTTTTTTCATGATGTTTCTTTTCTATGTTTGTCTGATGTTTGGTATTTATTTGTCTGGCATATTACGAAAAAAAGGAGAGGATGCACTGAGCATTCTCTCCTCATTGTGGTTATGAAAGCAATGTCAGTCTGTTAGTTCTTCTTGAAGACTACTTTATGGTTGCCTTCGTAAGAAATATAGAGTTTGACAGTATAGTTTCCTGCCTCATCAATCTTGAGGTTCTTTCCATTGAATTCCGTCAGGTTGTTGAAGTTGAAAGCGTCGTCGTTGGCACCACCCCAAGAGATAGCCCAGTCGTCGTTGGCGCGGAATTTCAATTCGCCTGCAACCAGATTGCCCGTCCATGTCCAAGCCTTCTCTGCTTTGTCGTAAGTCATGTTCACGTCAGAGTCCCAACCATTGGGTGTTGCACTTCCGATGATGCCGATCATGATAGGGCTGTAGCTGTAGGTACCGTCGGCGAGACTTGCCTCGACACGATAGAATCCAGCTGCTACGGCAGGGATGTTCTTCTCACCCTCCTCAACCAGTGAGCCTTCTGTGCTTCCCATTCCCCAGTCAGGAGCGTCCCATGTAGTCTCATGGCTGCGGAACTTGAACTCACCGTCGAGGTAGCAGTAACCCAAGTACTTGCCATCCATTTCTGGGCTGCGCATCTTGTTAACACCTGCGTCGCCCCAGCCGTTGTTGTTGCCTACCTGATAAATGAATTCAGGGAACTTGGGTGCTATGAGCTGGGCCTTGATGGTGACGTCAACCGTGTTGGTGAACGCTTCTCCCCTTGTGAGAACAGTGGTGTTCTTGATAGTTGCTGGTATGTTGCGGAGGTCGCCCCCCTTGCCATAAAGTTTCTCAACGGCTTTCTGCAACTCACTTGTGCTGACATATCCGTTTGCGTTGGGATAGAGCACGTAGCTTGCTGTCTTGTCCGTATTATAGAGAGTGATGGTCATGGTCTGGGAAGCGATGGCATCCTCAGAGTTGACCGTGGGTGTGAACAACTTCACTGAGTCTGTAGTGACATTTGCAAAGTTGATGGTCGAAGTTTCGGCTGTTGCGGTGAAGCTCACAGTCTTGCCAGCCTCTTGTTCGTGAGAGATAGGGTTGGCCCAATCGGTGTAATCCTCACTGCCTCCACAACTTGCGAGAAGGACGAGACCTAATAAATATACTAACTTTTTCATGTTGAATCTTATTAAGTGTGCGGAGCCGAAGCTCCGCATAAAACTTTATTTATTACTGTTCAATGAAGAAGAACTGTTTGGTGTAATCGTTGAAGAACACTTTGAAAGTTCCCTTCTTGTAAGGAATGTTAGCTGATCCAGATGCGATTCCGAATGGGAATTCCGCGATACCCCAGCTTTCGTCCCAGCTACCCTTGGCAAACTTGGTACCGCCGTCGGCAGGTGCGTTGGCATCGAAGGTAATTGTGGTGAACCAGTCGTGGTTTTCGGGTGATGCCGATACTGGTGTCATTGGGTTTCCATTAGCTGCATCCCAACCGTTCGGTGTGCCAGGCATCGTAATCATTGCATAGGTGGCCGACGGTGTAGAGGCAGCGGGCTTGATGACGCATTTCAGAGCCTTCGTGTCGAGCGTGATGGTGTAATAGCCTGCTGCAGGAACAGTGATGTTGCCTGGGTCAGAGCCACCGTTGCGGAGTGATGTTCCAAGAGGTGTTCCGTCGGTACACCATACGTAGTGATCCCAGTCGCCTGGAGTCTTGACAATCTTGAAGTTGGCATCAGCAGGGAAATAGCCTGTGTATTCGAACTTGCCGTCTCCGGTTGCCTTGTCGTAGGTTTCGCCAGCCTTTGTGTAAAGTGGCATCATCGAAACACCGATAGCTGCCTCGGCATTGGTCCATTTGCCATCTCCAATGCAACTGCCGATGAGGTACCATGTGGCAGGAACAGCATCCTTGAGCTCAACATAGTAAGGCACTACGCTGAGCTTGACAGCGTTGGAATAAACCTTCTCCGCTCCCTTGGTGCTTGCAACGCAACGTACCCACACATCGTCTGTGGCAGGAACTTTGCCTTCCTCGTAGGCGTTTAGTTGCTGAAGAGCCTTGGCCATATCCTTGGTGAACAACGGACCGTCGCAAGTTTTGTATGATTCGAGCAGCGTCACGTGGTCGGCTACACCGAGTTGTGTTGCTGGGTCAGCGTTGACATCAAGCTCCTTGGTGAACTTTCCATTGTTGGAAACCTGTAGCTGGTACTCTGTTCCTGCTGGGAACCCGTAGGCAGGTTGCGACCATGTGAAAGCGATTGATTTGGCATTCTGGAGATCTACGCCTGCAGAATAAGCCGGTTGGTTGAGTGTGAATGTCTCTGGCTGCTGAAGAACAGGATTGTCGTCTCTGTCATCGGAGCAGGCTGTGAACATGCCTACACAGCAAACCAACATGATTAGACTAAATATCTTTTTCATTTCTATTCAGTATTTTGTTTTTATTGCAAGGAACTGTCGGGATTCAACCGACTATCCCTTGCTTGTTTACTCTTAGTAACCAGGGTTCTGCTTGAGGTTAGTGTTGGCACTCAAGTCCTTGTCTGGTATGGCGTAGATGTTACGTGTTGCTGCGAAGTTGCGGCCGCTCTTTGCACCGCCTTTCCAAGTCCAGTTGTAATTGTTGTTTCCACCAAACTTGTTAAAGCGGATAAGGGTGTTGCGGCGCATTCCCTCAAAGTAGAACTCGCGGCTCCACTCGTCGCAGATCTCATCTAGCGTGTAAGCTGTCTTGAGGTTAGGGTTGTTGGCGCGCTCACGAAGAGCATTGATGGCTTGGGCAGCGTTACCCGTTGCTGTTCCACCGTTGAGGTGTGCCTGTGCTTCAGCATACATGAGGTAAGCCTCGGCAGCACGCATCAAAGGATAGTCCATGTCAGGGAACTGCGCATCGTGAGTCCTTGTGCCGTCAGAATGGAAGTTCAGGAACTTCGCAACACCATAACCATCAGTGAAGGTTGACTGTGTGGCATTGTCAAGCGAACGGTCAGCACCCCAGAAGATGGCGCGGTCGTCAGATGCCTTGGCAGTCATTTCGTAAGATGGAACCTGTGGCGCATTGCCCGCTGGGAAGAACTTGGCAATGAGGTCAGGACGGGCGCGGTTTCCTGCCCAGTTTCCTGTCGTGCCGTTTGTTGCATCTGGGCTCTCCTTGTCAGCATGCATCTTGCCGTCGAAGGTAGATGCAATGACATAGAGCGAGCCACCATAGCTCGTCGTAGTCAAACCGTCGGCCTTGATTGGGAAAATGATTTCCTTCGCTGCGCTTGACTCGCCATTGTCGCCCATGAAGAGTTTCTGGTAAGCACTCCATCTTCCAGTGGGAGTGGTGTTGAGCTGGAAGTCAGAGTCCATGACTTTCTTGGCATAGTCTGCCGCTTTCTGCCATTGAGCTGTACCTGTATAAACCTCGGCATTGAGATAAAGCCGTGCTAACAGCATCCAGTCGGCAGCCTTATTGGCACGACCATAACCAGGTTGATCTGAGGTGAGAGCTTTTGCTTCCAATAAGTCTGGCTCTATCTCCAAGAGTTCTTTCTCCAAGAAGTCATAAACTTCCTTTCGTGTAGCCTGTCTGGGCTTTTCCACTGTTGTCAGACTGAAAGGAATGTTTCCGAAGGCATCCATCAGATAGAAATAATGGAGAGCGCGGATAAAGCGAATCTCTGCCGTCATTGTCTTGTCGTAATCGCTGGCTTTCTGGAGATAATCGTTGCAATAAGTGATACCCGTTGTCAGGCGATAATAGTACATTGCAGTCATCGGATGAGAAGCTCCGAATGTATTATAGACGAACTCTGCGATGCCGGGGTCTCCCCAACTACAAATGGCCTCATCAGTGGAAAGCTCGTTGGCATTCCACATTTGGCGGATAAATCCCGCTGTTCCACCATCGTAACCATCGAGGTCGGAGTCTCCATTGGCACCGCCATTGCCTGGAAGAGCCAAGTTTGCGTAACACTTGTTATACTCGCCTACGGCTTTGTACTCCGTACTGATGTTGGGATCCTTAGGATTCTCAGCATTGTCGAGGTCACCGACACATGACGAGAGGCTCATCGCTAATGCGAGTGTTGCCATTGGAATCATATTTTTTATAAATATTTTCATTGTTACTTCAATTAAAATGTGTTAGAAATTGAGGTTCAAACCTAAGATAACTGAGAATGGACGTGGGTAAAGGTTGTTGTCGATGCCATTTTTTGTCTCAGGGTCGATTCCATTGTATTTGGTGAATGTAAATACGTTAGCTGCTGTAGCGTAGATACGTCCGCCAATTCCCTTCCATGAATCAGACTTGAAAAGGTCGGTAAAGCTGTAACCCAATGTGATGTTGTCAACTTTCAGGAAGCTGGCATTGTGGACATAGAGGTCTGATTGCTGTGCAGTATTCTCGTTTGTCTGCCAGTTCTTTTCTAGTGACATGATTGGGCGGTTGGCGAGATAAGCATTCTGAGCATAGATAGAGCCTGGGCTCATGTTGGCAGATGTTGATTCAATGTTGTTGAATACGTAGTTGCCTATGCTTGCTCTGAGTGTGAAACCGAAATCGAAGTTCTTGTAATCCATGCGAGAAGTCAAGCCCATTGTAACAGGAGGAGCTGCTGTCTTGTAGATATAGCGGTCGGCAGAGTTGATCTGGCCATCGCCATTGCGGTCAACCACCTGATTTTCGATTGGCTTTCCATTCTTGTCGTAAACTTGTTGATAAACGTAGAAAGAGTTGGCTGCGTATCCAACTTGGTGCGCCAAGACTTTGTTGAACATTCCTCCAGCATCGTCGCCTGTCTGAACGGGCATTCCACCAGTTGTAACGCCGCTCAAATCGGTAATCTTGTTGTAGTTGTAAGTGAAGTTATAGCCGATAGTCCAGTAGAAGTCCTTTGCTTGAACAGCTTTCCAGTCGAGCTGAACTTCAACACCAGTGTTGTTCATAGAACCGATGTTCTGCCATGCTTGGTTCTTGAACAAGCCCATAGCTGCGTATGGTGCGTAGTTCAATAAGTCGGTTGTCTTGCGGAAGTACCAATCCACTGTTCCTGAGAGGCGCTGATTCCACAATCCGAAATCGAGACCTACGTTGTAAGTCGTGGTTGTTTCCCACTTCAAGTCTGGAGTGCGGTTAGCCGGACGATAGAGAATACCGTCTTCAGCTGTAATCTTACCGTCGCCGTTCATATCGATGAGTGGATAGTAGCCGTTGGTACCAGTGCTCTTTTCGTAGGTAGCAACCCATCCATAGTCTGCAACGTCTCCTTCCTGCTGACCAGTCATACCCCAGCCAAGACGGAGCTTCAAGTCAGAAAGCCACTTGATATCTCTGAACTTGTTTTCATCCTTGATTTTCCATGCGAAGGCGAATGAAGGGAAGATTGCCCAGTGATTCTTGAAGCGTGAAGAACCGTCGTCACGTACAGTAGCCGTTATCATATAGCGATCCATCAGCGTGTAGTTTGCACGGCCGAAGAAAGACACCAGATAGTGGTCGGTTGCAAAGTAATAAGGAGTGTGTGGACGAGCTGTTCCAGCCAATGACGCATCATTGTTGGTTGAAGCATAATAGCCTACGTAGTCGTTGTTCTTGTTCTGATAGAAACTTTGGTATTCATAGCCGGCCATGATATCAAAGTGGTGCTTTTCGTTGAAGTCTTTGAAATACTGAGCGTAAGCACTCAATGACAGGTTGCGTTTGAAAATCTCTTCAGAACCGTATGATCCGTAGTAGATAGAGCCTGGATAAGCTGGAAGTTTGTTAGTCGTTTGCTTACCCTTTGCAATGTCGGCACCCAATGTGAGGTGGAGGCGTAGGTCCTCGAAACCATGAACTTTGTAGTCGAAGTCAGCACTTCCGATGAACTGGCGGCTGTTCGCATGGTCGTCCATGAGATTCAATAGTGAGAGAGGATTAGCTGTGGCTTCATTGAATTTGGTGTATTTCCACATGTTGTCGTTCAGTGCAGAACCGTCTGTTGGCCACTGGAAGTAACCACCGAAGTTGCTCAGAGCCTGATCGATACCAGGCATAGCCGTGTGGTAAGGCGATGTGAATGCGTTGATTGCCTGTGTCGGATCCATCCAAACAGCAGCGCCAATCGCACCACCATCAGCGAATTGAGATTTGGCATACATGCCCTTTGCGTTCAAGTTCATGTTCAGATGATCGTTGAAGAACGAAGGACTCAAGTTCACAGCAGCTGTGTAGCGTTTGAAATCAGATGTCTTTAAGATACCCTGCTGGTCTGTGTAGCCAACTGAAACTCGGTAAGGCAGGCTGTTGGCCTCGCCCAGTTGTGTTGAGCCAGAGACAGTAACGTTATGGTCGTGACTCCATGCCGTGCGATAAATCTCATCTTGCCAGTTGGTATTGGCTGTACCCAACATTCTGTATTGGTCGCTGTTTTCGCCGAAAATGTTTTTGATAAAGTCACGATACTGATTGCCATCCATCACGTCGATTGTCTTTTTCTTCATGCTCATGGTAACACTTCCTGCATAAGAAATGTTGAGACCACGGCGACCTTTCTTTGTCGTAATGATGATGACACCATTCGAACCGCGTGAACCATAGATGGCTGTTGCCGATGCGTCCTTCAAGACGTTGAAGCTTTCAATGTCCTGAGGGTTGATTGTTGAGAGGATGTTGGAAACGCCCTTTACACCATTGTTGTCAATGGCCAGACCATCGATCACGATAAGAGGGTCGTTTGATGCGTTCAGAGATGCGCCGCCACGAATGCGGATTTGCGCACCACCACCTGGAGTACCGTCATTTGAAATGACGCTCACACCTGCTGCCTTTCCAGCCAGCATGTCCTGTGGGTTCACAATCACACCCTTGTTCTTTCCGTCTGGTTTCATAGCGAGTACGGAACCAGTGAGATCGCTCTTCTTGACGGCTCCATAACCGATTACTACCACTTCGTTCAGCTGCTGTGCAGCGTCTTCCTGAAGGGTTACTACCATACCGTCAACGGCCGTTACCTGCTGCTTCTGATATCCGATGTAGGAAATAGTCAGTGTGGCACCTGGCTGTACGTTGAGAACGAAATTACCGTCAAGGTCGGTCACTGTGCCATCAGTGGTTCCATTGATTAGAATGGAGGCACCGATCACAGGTTCGCCGGTAGCATCTTTAACATGGCCATTGACAGTTGACTGTGCAAAGGCGCTGATTGACAGAATGAGCCCAAGTAGAAGGGTCAGCATTCTGACGGGAATTTTGCTTTTTACCTGCTTCATCATTTTGTTAGTAAAGTTATAAATTGATTAAATTAATACTTTTGTCTATACGTTAGGTTAATTGCCTGTTTAGGGCTTACTGTTGGCAAAGTTAGCCTTCTTCTACATGTTTTGCACTTTTTTTTCTTTAAAAATGCTATTTAACTTGTGCAATCGTTTGCATTGACAAATGTATAATAAATAATTGATATAGGTCAACATTATTGTAAAAATGTGTATTTTTGCCCTATCACAATGAAAGTTCTGACTAAAACAGACCGAATCTATGAAAGAAGGTGGAAATTTGACAATGAAAGATATTGCACAGGCACTGGGTGTTTCTGTTGCAACAGTCTCTCGTGCATTGAAAGACAGTCCCCGTATCTCCGCCGAAAAGCGAGAGAAGATTAAAACTTATGCCCGTGAGCACAATTTCTATCCAAACATTCTTGCGGAGACTTTGCGCAAAAGCAAGGTGCAACCGCTGAAAATTATAGGGGTTATCGTGCCTCAATTTGCTCATTTTTATTTCTCATCAGTGCTTGCAGGCATAGAGGAGGAGGCATCAGCACGCGGCTATCGCATCATGGTGGCGCAGAGCAATGAGAAATACGAGCGCGAGGTGAAGATATGCAAATCGTTCTATGAGAACAAAGTGTGTGGCGTAATCGTATCACAGGCAAAAGACACGATGAAATACGACCACTTCAAATACCTAATGAGTCAGGGCGTACCCTTGGTTTTCTACGACCGTATCAGTACGGGGGTGAATGCCAGCCGTGTGGTGGTGGACGACTATATGGGGGCTTATTCGGCGGTGACACACTTGATTGACACAGGTTGCAAACGAATTGCTTATTACGGAGTGTCGCTCAATCTTGAAATTGGAAAGAACCGTTACAATGGTTACAAGGATGCTTTGTTGCGACACGGCTTGCAACCAGATGAACAGTTGATGAGGATTTGCGACAACCGTACCGATGCAGAGGTCGTCACCCCCGACATGCTTAATATGCCGAATCCGCCCGATGCCTTTTTTGCCGTGAACGACGACACGGCAATCGGTATCCTTTACTCATGCAAGCGGCATGGCTTGCGTGTGCCCGACGACGTCTCTATCTGTGGATTCACCAACGGCGAGCGTGCTATCGCTTGCGACCCCATGCTGACTACTGTCGAACAGCGTGGCATACGGGTAGGGGAGGAAGCTGTGACCATTCTCATTGATAAGGTGGAAGGCGTGTTGCCTATGGAGTCTGTGGAGAAGAGGGTGGTTCGCACAAGATTGATTGTGAGAGGTACGACAAAGTAATTTTTAATTCATGAATGTCGGACAATGACAAAGTGAATATCCTCTGATTTGGAAACGTGGAAAGAAAATTTACTTACATTGTGCACAATGACTTAAAATATAGTATGGATGCACTACCGATGATAAATTATGCATCATGAATTATAAGGGTTAAGAAAAAGGTAAAATTTGATAAAAATCAGTATACAACAGCCCACACACTCACTTTTAAAGCAGATTGTGATGAGCGACTATGAATTGTGAACTATGAATAATGAATTAAAATTGCGCTCGGACAAAACATTCTGGCAGCTTTGGAATCTCAGTTTCGGATTCTTTGGTGTGCAAATCGCCTACGCTTTGCAAAGTGCCAACATTTCTCGAATCTTCGCTACTTTGGGATCTGATCCGCACAATCTGAACTACTTTTGGATTTTGCCTCCTTTAATGGGTATCGTTGTTCAACCCATCGTGGGAACTCTTTCTGATAAGACATGGACACGCTTCGGCCGTCGCATTCCCTACCTGTTCGTAGGAGCAGCGGTTGCGGTTCTGGTCATGTGCCTCTTGCCTAATGCCGGTTCGTTGGGCATGACGGTTTCGACGGCGATGGTTTTTGGGCTGATTGCATTGATGTTCCTCGACACGAGTATCAACATGGCCATGCAGCCGTTCAAGATGCTTGTAGGCGACGAAGTGAACGAGAATCAGAAAGCCCTTGCTTACTCTATCCAGAGTTTCCTCTGCAATGCTGGTTCGCTGGTGGGTTATGTTTTCCCGTTCTTTTTCACGGCCATCGGCATTGCCAACACAGCTCCGTCGGGTGTTATTCCCGATTCGGTGATATATTCATTCTATATCGGTGCTGCCATCCTCATTCTTTGTGTGATCTATACCACTGCCAAGGTGAAGGAGATGCCTCCGAAGGAATATGCTGAGTATCACAATTTGAAAGAAGCCGACAACGAGTCGAAGGCGAATTGGATTGACTTGCTGAAGAATGCTCCGTCAACTTTTTGGAAGGTTGGCCTCGTTCAGTTCTTCTCGTGGTTTGCCTTCATGTATATGTGGACTTACACCAACGGAACCGTTGCAGCCAACTGTTGGAATACTACCGAAGTGGCCAGCGAGGGTTATCAGGCTGCCGGCAACTGGGTGGGAGTGTTGTTCGCTGTTCAGGCTGTCGGCTCGGTGCTTTGGGCGATGGTGTTGCCGCAGTTCAAAAATCGCAAGTTGGCCTACAGTTTTTCGCTTGCCATCGGTGGTGTCGGCTTTGTCATGACGGCTTTCGTCCACGACCAGTATGTCATGTTCGTGCCGTTCATCCTCATTGGTTGCGCTTGGGCGGCTATATTGGCCATGCCTTTCACTTTCGTCACCAACGCGCTGGAGGGCTACGGACACATGGGAGCTTACCTTGGATTGTTCAATGGTACGATTTGCATACCCCAAATTATTGCAGCCTCCATCGGTGGAGTCATCTTCAGCATGGTGGGAGCTGTTCAGAGTAACATGATGATAGTTGCCGGTGTGGCTCTCGGCTTAGGAGCACTCTCCGTCTTTATCATCAAAGATACCAGTAGTGAGTAAGTTTGACAACCTTTATTTTCAATTATCAGCAGCGAGTTCCCATTTATTTTTATAGGTGGGGCTCGTTCTTTCTGCGGTTTTTCGCACCGTGAAGTGGCTATGTTTGTCAAATAATTTCACAGCCGTTTCTTAAAAGCTGGTCTCTGGCTTTGCAATAGCTCATTAATTGTAGGGCAATAGCTGCCCTTTTCTCGTGCGAAAGGTCAGCTATTAGGTTATCGAGGTCTATGTTACTGTGCGTCACAGGGTTATGGTCAGCGTGCCAGTGGTCAGTATTGTAAATATTTTTCTTTATCATGTGGACTTCATATACAGGTCGATCGGAAGAATGTATCTTACTATTGAATAATGCGCAGGCAACCATTTTGTCGATATTGAGTTACAGACAGTCACCAGATTGCCCTGAATAATGAACAGGATTCAAATCGAATAGTTATCCAATCTATATTGGTTTGCGCAAACGATTGCATTAAATTTGCTTTAAATCATTAGGCAACTTAGCTGACATTACTTATTTATTACTATCTTTGAACAAAAATAACGAACCATCTCTATGAATTTACAATTTTGTATAGAATATCAGACCTATTACGGACAGGATTTAGTTTTGAATGTCATCACTGGCCGACAGTTTGGGGATGCTAATATCTCTCAGTATAGAATGCACACGGCCGACGGCCTTCATTGGCTGGTGGACATCAATAGGGAAGTGACGCCCGGCAGTCAGTTGGATTATTTCTACAGTGTCCACGTCGGCGATTACGAGGAGAGCTGCGAATGGGTGGTTGCCCCTCACCGTATAGTGTTCAATTCGGTTGATGCGCTCAATTATCGGATTTTCGACCATTGGCGTGTTATTCCCGACAATGCCTACCTATACACCTCTGCCATCACCGATTGTGTGGTGGGGAGCACGATAGCTAAGGCTGGACAGAAGAAAATCAAAAGGTGTGTCTGTCTGAAGGTACAGGCTCCGCAGCTTGGGGTAGGCGATGAGCTCCGTTTGGTAGGCGCCGACCCCGTTTTAGGTGCTTGGAAGGAGCGGAAGGCCTTGAAGATGGTTCGGCAGAATGTCAATGAATGGATAGTCTGCATTGATGCTGCATCGTTGGCCAGCAGTAAGATGGAATTCAAGTTTCTCATTGAGAACGCCTCAAAAGAATATTCCCCATTGTGGGAAAACTGCAATAACCGTACGATAGAGTTGCCCGTCATGGAGGAGGGAGATACGGTGGTCTATGAGTTGGATGAGGCCTATTTTACGCTTCCTCCAGTGCGTGTGGCAGGTACGCTAGTTCCTGTATTCTCATTGCGCTCGAAGGACAGTTTTGGTATTGGCGACTTCGGCGATCTGAAGAAGATGATCGACTGGGTGAGCCTGACCAAGCAACGCCTTTTGCAGATTCTTCCCATCAACGACACGACGATCACGCACACATGGACCGATTCTTATCCTTATTCGTGCATCTCTATCTTCGCACTTCATCCGCAGTATGTCGATTTGACAAAGTTGCCCGAACTTGCCGACAAGAGTCAGCGGGAGCGGTTTGAGGCCCTTCGCAAGGAGTTGAATGCGCTGCCGCAAATCGATTACGAGCGTGTGAATGCAGCCAAGGAAGAATACCTCAAGCTGATATACAAGCAGGTGGGCAAGACGGTGATAGCAAGCAGAGATTTCAAGAATTTCTTTGTTGAAAATGAGGAATGGCTTGTGCCTTATGCTCAGTATTGTTACCTTCGTGACAAAAATGGTACGGCCGACTTCTCGAAATGGCCCGACCATCAGCAATGGGACGAGGCAGAACGACAGGCCCTGTCTTCGCCACGCAACAATGCTTATAAGGATGTTGAATTCTACTATTTCGTGCAGTTTATTCTCAGCAGTCAGCTGAAAGCTGTACACGACTATGCCACGTCGAGACGGGTCATCTTGAAGGGCGATATACCAATTGGTGTGAACCGTTACGGCTGCGACGTATGGACAGAACCACGCTACTTCAATCTCAACGGACAGGCTGGTGCACCGCCTGATGGTTTTTCGGCAAACGGGCAGAACTGGGGCTTTCCTACCTACAACTGGGATGAGATGATCAAGGACGGTTGCCGATGGTGGGTACGCCGTTTCCAGAATATGTCAAACTATTTCGATGCCTACCGCATCGACCATGTCTTGGGCTTCTTCCGCATTTGGGAGATACCCGTGCACTCGGTTCACGGACTTTTGGGACAGTTTGCGCCTGCGCTCGGCATGAGTCGCGAGGAGATTGAGGGCTACGGCCTGCACTGGCAGGAAGAACTTTTCACCGAACCGTTCATCACCGACTGGGTGTTGGACCGCATTTTCAAGGAACATGCCGACGAGGTGCGCAACACTTATCTCATCCACAAGTGGGGCGACCGCTACAGCATGCGTGCCGAATACGACACACAGCGCAAGGTGGAGGCTGCTTTTGAGGGACACGACACGGAGAAAGACATTTGGATTCGCGATGGATTGTATGCGCTCATCAGCGATGTACTCTTCGTTTGCGACCATAAAGACTCCAATCGCTTCCACCCCCGCATCACCGTTCAGATGGATTTCATTTACGAAAGCCTCTACGACAGTGACAAGGCGATATTCAACCGCCTGTACAACGATTATTTCTACCGCCGCAACAATCAGTTCTGGTATCAGGAGGCGATGAAGAAATTGCCGAAGCTGGTCAATGCGACGCGTATGCTCGTATGCGCTGAAGATTTGGGCATGGTGCCCGACTGCGTGGCTTGGGTGATGAACGAGCTGAAGATACTCAGTCTTGAGATACAGAGCATGCCGAAAGACCCGAAGGTTACGTTTGGTCATCTCGGTGCCAATCCATACCGCAGCGTCAGCACTATCTCTACCCATGACATGGCAACGCTTCGCCAGTGGTGGGATGAGGATTGGGGACGGGCGCAGCACTATTTTAACAGTATGCTGCATCAAGACGGACCGGCTCCGCATCCGCTGCCTGGTTGGACGGCAAGAGAGATTGTCGGACGGCATCTCGCCTCGCCGAGCATGCTTTGCGTATTGGGCATTCAGGACTGGATGAGCATTGATGAGCGGTTGCGGCTTGCCGATGCGAACGCAGAACGCATCAATGTCCCCGCCAATCCGAAGCATTATTGGCGATACCGCATGCACATCGGTATTGAGGAACTGATGAAGGCAAATGATTTCAACCATAACATCACGGACTTGATAGCACAGTCCGGGCGATAAAGAACCAATGAGCAATGGGACGCAAATGGATGCGTCCCACTGCTCGTATATAGAAGGACAAATAAAAGCAGATATGAACAGATTGAAGTTGTTGGTCGTGGTGCTGTTTTCAGCCGTTTGGGTGATGGCACAGACCGCAGGAGAAAGTAACAAGATAGTATGGCAGAAACAAGCTTCACCCGACGGAAATGTGGTGGTGGCGTTCGGCATTGACAACGGACGGCCTTGCTATACGATGCAGTTTGGGGAGAAGGAAGTGATCAGGAAGTCGTATCTCGGACTGGAACTTGCCAAAGACAAGCATGCTTCGAAAGGCAAGGAGGAGACCGATCTTATGGACGGATTTGAGTTGCTGCAGACCGACTGGGCCTCCATCGATAACACATGGAATACCGTATGGGGAGAGTCGAGCCGGATACGCAATCACTACAACGAAATGGCAGTAAACCTTTACCAGCCGGACAGCAAGCGGAAGATGACCATCCGCTTTCGGGTCTATGACGAGGGAATGGGACTGCGCTATGAGTTTCCGCAGCAGAAGGAGCTCAATTATTTCATCGTAAAGGAAGAGCACACACAGTTTGCCATGGCCGGCGACCACACGGCTTGGTGGATTCCCGGCGATTACGACACGCAGGAGCAGGAGACACAGGAGACGAAGCTCTCCGAGATACGCTCGCGCTTCAACGAGGCTGTGAACTGGGGCAACTCTTCGGTCAGCGTCTTCTCCGAAACGGGTGTGCAGACGGCATTGCAGATGAAGACCGACGACGGACTTTACATCAACCTCCACGAGGCGGCATTGGTAAACTATCCGGCGATGCACCTCAATCTCGACGACAAGACGATGACCTTCGAGTCGTGGCTCACGCCCGATGCCACTGGCAACAAGGCCTATGTTCAGACACCATTCAACACGCCTTGGCGAACGGTGATGGTCAGCGACGATGCCCGCACGATGCTGTCGAGCAATCTCATCCTCAATCTCAACGAACCGTGCAAGTTGGACGACACGAGTTGGATACACCCCACGAAGTACTGCGGTGTATGGTGGGAGATGATTGTAGGCAAAAGTTCGTGGAACTACACCGATGAATTCCCCTCGGTGAAGCTCGGACAGACAGACTACGCAAAGGCGAAGCCCAACGGACGGCACGCTGCCAACACTGAAAGGGTGAAGCAATACATCGATTTCGCTGCCGAAAACGGACTCCAGCAAGTGCTCGTCGAGGGTTGGAACATCGGATGGGAGGACTGGGCAAACAGGTGGAAGGAGGACGTTTTCGACTTCGTCACGCCCTATCCAGACTTCGACATCAAGGCGCTAAACGAATATGCCGAAGCGAAAGGAGTGAAGCTGATGATGCACCACGAGACCTCATCGAGCGTCATGAACTACGAGCGACATCTCAACGATGCCTTCAATCTGATGAACCGATACGGCTACGACGCGGTGAAGACGGGCTATGTGGGCGACATCATCCCACGTGGCGACCACCACTTCTCGCAAACCATGGTGAACCATTACCAGTATGTGGTGGAACAGGCCGCCAAGCACCACATCATGGTGAATGCCCACGAGGCTGTGCGACCCACCGGACTTTGCCGCACCTATCCCAACCTCATCGGAAACGAAAGTGCGCGCGGCACGGAATACGAGGCATTCGGAGGCAGCCGCCCCGACCACACCCTCATTCTGCCCTTCACAAGATTGCAGGGCGGACCGATGGACTACACGCCCGGCATACTCGAAACGCAACTCAAGACGTGGAGCGACAACCCGAACTTCATACACACCACACTCGTCGGCCAGCTCGCACTCTATCTGACGATGTACAGCCCACTCCAAATGGCAGCCGACCTGCCCGAAAACTACAAGAAATATGCCGACGCCTTCGAGTTCATCCGCGACGTGCCGTGCGACTGGGAACAGAGCATCTATCTCGAAGCCGAGCCCGCACGCTACATCACCGTGGCACGAAAGGCACCCTATCTACACGTGGACTGCTGGTATGTCGGCGGAAAATGCAACGAAGACGGACACACGAGCGTCATAAAGCTTGACTTCCTCGAAGCCGACGACTACTACGACTGCACCATCTACGCCGATGCCAAGAACGCTCACTACGAGAAAAATCCGAAAGCCTATACCATCAAGAAGAAGCGCGTGAAGAAAGGCGACGTGCTCAAGATAAAGCAAGCACCTGGCGGCGGTTTCACCATGCGATTGTATGAAAGCAATCCTCCCGTGCTGAAAATAATGTGGAATTAGCTCGGTAATCCAGCAGACTTGCCATGCTTTCCGAACGAAAACAACACAGCGAAATGAAGAAGCAATAGACGATACACTGGAAAAGTATAATCGTTTCGATAAAAAAGTACGTACTTTTCAGAGAAAAAGTACGATCTTTTTGATAAAAAAGTACGTACTTTTTTCCGAGGTACTCCCATCGTTTTGCAAAGCATTGATAATCAAACAATTACAAGAGGCCTATTTTCATAGCAAAAACAACCGAATTTTCACCGCCAGAAACCGAAAAAATAGTAACAACCGCCCCCACATCTCACCTTTGAAAAGGCCCGTGGAGGCACCAAAAAACCAAAAGCAATGAACCCAAAACACCTCATCCCGACCCTCCTCTTAGCCCTCTTGCTCCCGCAAGCAACAAAGGCACAGGAGCTTTTCAATGAAATAACCTATTCGCCAAAGGCCACCGTCTTCCAGCTCAACGCACCCGTAAAACCCACCCTCCGCCTCTACGAAGCCGGACGAGGAGGCAAAGCCTATAAAAAAATAAAGATGCAACACACAGCCGAGAACCGATGGACAGCCACCGTCAAAGGCAACCTCAAAGGAAAATTCTACACCTTCGACATCGGACGGGGCGAGACTCCAGGCGTGTTCGCCAAAGCCGTCGGCTGCAACGGCGCACGAGGAGCAGTCGTGGACATGAGCGAAACCAACCCGACAGGCTGGGAACAAGACCGCCGACTGCCGACCAACAGCCCCGCCGACCTCGTCATCTACGAGATGCACCACCGCGACTTCTCCATCGACCCCTCATCCGGGCTGCTGCACAAAGGCAAATACCTCGCCCTGACAGAGCAGAAAGCCATCGACCACCTCAAGCAGTTGGGCATCAACGCCGTGCACATTCTCCCCTCCTACGACTACGCGTCAGTGGACGAATCGCAACCCGACAAACCACAATACAACTGGGGCTACGACCCACTGAACTACAACGTGCCGGAAGGAAGCTACTCCTACGACGCCTCACTGCCCACACGCCGCATCATCGAATTCAAACAAATGGTGCAAGCACTCCACAAAGCCGGCATACGCGTCATACTCGACGTAGTCTATAACCACACCTACGACATCGAGGGCAGCAACTTCGAACGCACCTTCCCCAAGGCCTATTACCGCTATACAGCCGACGGAAAGCCAAGCAACGGCTCCGGATGCGGAAACGAAACAGCATCAGAGAAACCACTCATGCGCCAATTCATGATCGAAAGCATGAAATATTGGGCAACAGAATACCACATCGACGGCTTCAGAGTCGATCTCATGGGCATACACGACATCCAGACCATGAACCTCATCCGCAAGGAACTCACTAGCATCGACCCCTCCATCTTCATCTACGGCGAGGGATGGAGCGCAGGCACCTGTGCCTATCCAATAGAAAAACTCGCCATGAAAGCCAACATCAGCCAACTACCCGGAATAGCCGCCTTCTCCGACGACCTACGCGATGCACTCCGCGGACCATTCTCCGACGACCGTCAAGCCGCTTTCTTGGGAGGAATAAGCGGAATGGAGGAAAGCATCAAGGCAGGCATAGCCGGCATGATTGCCCACCCACAAGTGGACTACTCAAAGGTGAACTACTCCAAACAACCCTACGCCACAGAGCCGACACAGATGATAGCCTATGTCAGCTGCCACGACGATATGTGTCTGGTGGACAGAATCAAAGCCTCCATACCCGAAGCCGCCTATGACACCGAAACACTCATCCGCCTCGACCTCCTCGCACATACAGCCGTATTCACCTCGCAAGGTGTGCCCTTCATGCTCGCCGGTGAGGAAATGCTGCGCGACAAGAAAGGCGTCCACAACTCCTACAACTCCCCCGACTCAATCAACCGCATCGACTGGAACAATCTCACAACCTACCCACAGGTATTTAACTACTACAGCGGCCTCATCCACCTCCGCCACAACCATCCCGCTTTCCGTCTCGGCACTGCCGACCTCGTGCGAAAGCATCTGGAATTCCTGCCCGTGCAAGACTGTCTCGTAGCCTTCCGCCTGAAGAACCACGCAGGAGGCGACAAGTGGAACAACATCTACGTCATCCTCAATGCCAACAACCAACTCCGCACTGTCACGCTTCCGCAAGGCAAATACACCATCGTCTGCACCAACGGCGAAATCAACGAAAACGGACTCGGCGAGATGGAAGGCGGCGAAGTAATGGTGGACGGACAATCGGCACTCATCCTCCACGATTAGAAACATCACAAACGATAAAACAATCAATCCGTATGAAAAAAATCACCTTACTGCTTTCACTCTGTCTGCTCACACTCACCGTGAATGCCAAGATAAAGATAAAGAAAATTGACCCCACCTATTGGTATGTAGGAATGAAAGATGCCTCGCTGCAACTCATGGCCTATGGCGAAGGCATCAAGAATGCCGATGTGAACATCAACTATCCCGGCGTGAGAATTGACTCGCTCGTCCGATTGGATTCGCCCAACTATCTCCTTCTTTACCTTAATATGGACGGAGCAAAAGCCGGAGTGATGAACATAGAATTTACACTCGGAAAGCAGAAAACAACCGTTAAATACTCATTGCTAAACCGCACGATGGCAGGCGAAGAACGCAAGGGATTCGACAATACCGACGTGCTTTATATGCTCATGCCCGACCGCTTCGCCAACGGCAATCCCAAGAACGACATCATCAAAGGAATGCACGACGAACGCTGCGACCGCAACGAACCAAGCCTCCGGCACGGTGGCGACCTCGAAGGCATCCGGCAGCACCTCGACTACTTCACCGAACTGGGTGTGACGGCTCTCTGGTTCACACCTGTATTGGAGAACGACCGCCCTGCAGACGACGGGAAGTACAGCACTTACCACGGCTATGCCACCACTGATTACTACCGTGTCGATCCTCGTTTCGGAACGAACGAAGAATACAAATCGCTCGTCGATGCCTGCCACGCCAAAGGATTGAAGGTGGTGATGGATATGATTTTCAACCACTGCGGCGACTATCATATTTGGAACAAGGATGTACCGTCGAAAGATTGGTTCAATCATCCTGGTTACGGTCTTCAAACTTCCTATAAACTCACACCTGTCCTCGACCCCTATGCCAGTAAGGTGGATATGGCGGAAACGGTCGATGGTTGGTTCGTAAGCTCCATGCCCGATCTCAATCAACGCAATCCCCACGTCATCAAATATCTCATACAAAACTCCGTTTGGTGGATAGAGACCGTCGGCATCGACGGCATCCGCATGGACACCTATCCCTATGCCGACCGAAAGGCAATGGCCCAGTGGATGAAAACCCTCGACACGGAATATCCGAACTTCAACACCGTCGGCGAAACATGGGTGACAGAACCCGCCTATCCTGCTGCTTGGCAGAAAGACAGCAAGCTATCCGACTGTAACAGCTATCTCAAAACCGTGATGGACTTCGCCTTCTTCGACCGGCTATCGATGGCAAAGAACGAGGAAACCGACGATTGGTGGAAGGGGCTCAACCGCATCTACAACGTCTTGTGCTACGATTATCTCTATGCCAACCCATCGGCCGTGATGGCATTCGTTGAGAACCACGACACCGACCGTTTCCTCGCCAACGGCAAGGATTCCACTGCCCTCAAGCAGGCTTATGCTCTTCTGCTGACGATGAACCGAACACCGCAGCTCTATTACGGTACGGAAATCCTGATGAATGGCACGAAGGAAGTAACCGATGGTAATGTCCGCAAAGACTTCCCCGGTGGTTTCCCTGATGATAAGGCAAACAAATTCACCCGCGAGGGACGCACGGCAGCCGAGAATGCCATGTTCGATTGGACCAGCCGTCTGCTTCATTGGCGACAAGGCAACGAAGTCATTACGCACGGAACGCAAACCCAATTCATCCCATATCACGGCATTTACGTCATTGCCCGCCAATACAAAGGCAAGAACGTTCTGACCATCCTCAACGGTAAGCAAACTGACAACCGACTTGAGGTTGCCCGCTATGCCGAAATCATTGGGCAGCACACCACCGCAACAGATGTAACAACGGGCAAGACCATTGATTTGACGAAAGACATCCCAATGACCCAACGGCAAACAATGATTCTTTCCTTCTAATAAATCAATTGATTTACCATCCTTACGAATAAAATCTAAAAACAGAGGGCTACCAATTTATTTTGGTAGCCCTCACCACATGTTGTCCTTGCTAAGACACGATAGAATAGTGTGGTTTCATATTGATTAATTGAAACCTGAAATTTGAGCGAACGGTAGTCTTGACTTCCTTTTTAGATATTGTATTTTTCCTTTATCTTATGTATAAAATCAACGAACCCTTCTCCAGCTTTGCCTTTCGGTATGATAGTTCCTTGTCCCTTGCTATGCATCAAGTAGAAATGTGAGGGCGTTTCTATTATCTTCGTTAGCTTGTCATAGGCAATAGAAGAATTGCCAAAAGAGCTGATATGTTCGCTGTGATCTTCATAAAAGTTCACGGTATATTCTTGATTTTGCATCAGTTTATTCTCATCAAAAGCCTTGTTTGCTTTCCTTTTGGGGCGAGTAAAATAAAACCAATTAGTACAGCATAGCATCACGACTATAAAGATAATCCCCCACCAGAAATGCTTGAAATCAGTTATCAGTGTTTCTCCCATGATGCTCATCATGATAAATAGCGCACAAACATTGATAATAATCAAACTTCTGACAAAATGAAATTCCTTTTTAAGTACAACCATATTGAATGTTTGATATTCATCTCTGGTTATAGTATTGGTAATGGAAAATAATGGTGTCATATATTATAAGTTCTTGCTCTTTACAGGACTATTTTGTTTTGCGAACTGATTATGAAATTATTTTGCAATCAGCTCTTTTAAGTTGTTCAGACAACGCTCCATTTCCTGTTTTGCCTTTGCGTCCTTTTCAACTTTGACGGCTGTCTCCAAATCCTTCATATAGGTGAGGTAGTCGGTTTCAGCAATGAACTTTGCCGCACGGATTCTGACAATCGGACTGCCATCGAAGAGCAAACCCTGTACCCAGCGCTTCGCATCCCATGACCGACACGATTGCAGCCAGTCGAGCGCTGCCACCTTTTCCTCCGGAGTTCCATATAGGAATGTTTCGTAGTATGCCTTTTCTTTCTTTAGGTCGGCTTTGGTCATGAGTATCTCCTTATTGTATATGTTGGGATTCACGACCCTTTGTTTGTAGGCTTTTATGGGCATGCGGAGGGTCCAGCGTATGATTCTCGGTATCATCCACATCATACCCGGAGTGGCTTCAGGATGCGCAATGCAGCTTGCCACCCTGCCTTTTCCCAATTTGTTGGTGATGAGGAAAGGCTTGTTGTTGGTCATGTTGCTTGGTGCGTTGCCCTCTTCGTGAACGTCGCTTTCCATGATGGCGAGCGTGTTGTATCTTATCGTGCTGTTGTCAGCTTCGGTGAATACAGGACCTTCGTAATAAACCACGTAGGAGAATGGTCGGTCTGCCAACTCCGGGAACAGTTTTGTTCCTTCTTTTGTCAGCGAAAACTTAGCAATGCCGTGCCCGCGGTTGTCGTGTTCTATGTCAATGGCCTTTGCACCGTTGATGCGCATGCAAGCATAGTCGGGAGTGTCAGAGAAAAGATAGGCACCCGCACAGATGCCCAGTGCTCCTTTTCCTGACTCTATGAATTTCCTGAGCCGTTGGATGTTCTCCGTTCCGAGGTTCAAATACTGCGTCGAACCACCACCTCCGGGAATGATAATGGCATCCAGCTCGTTCAGAATGCCGTTGGCAATGTCGGCGGTAGTGATGGTTCGTACCGTCATGTCAGGGTCGATTCTCACCGCTTCCACCGCTTCCCATATACATGTCTGTGAGCCACCATGTCCTTCAAACACGCCAACACGCGTCTTTCCGTCTTCTCTCGAAGCCCATGTTCCAACAGCAGTCGAACAAAGTAACAACAGTAAGATTGCTCTTTTTGCAATTTTGCTCAAGTTTGAGTTTTTCATTTTGCGTTTCCTTTTATAATTGTAGTTATCTATTGTTTGTTTATTAGCCAGATTGTTCTCATCTGCAAATTTCCGTAATTTCTTCGATTTATGCAAGAAAAACCACCGGACAATTTCCTCCGGGGTGGGGGAGAGTTGGCATTAGAACCAATAACTGAAGACGAGTGGGATGCTTGTCCTTCCTTTTTATTGTTGTGCAGTACTTCGTTTTTTCGTTCCATTCCGACTATTGAGGTAAATATTATTTACACTTGATACTTCTTCTCTTTTCTATTGTAATTTACTGATAATCATTTTGATACCTTAGTTTTTATCAGTTTTCACCTATCGGAAACCAATCGCTTAGCTTTTGCGGGGTAAAACCTAAGTTTTCGTGTTGCAAACGCTGACCTTTTGAGTTTCAAAAGCTGACTTTTTAAAAGAGCTGTGAATAATCTTTACAAATCAAGATACTGTTCATTGAATTTAAAAGGCGAACACACTATTGTAATTCTTCTAATGGCATGGGAGAAAATTTCAACTGCAAAGAAAACTTAAATATAAACCTACTAATTGGATTTATTACAAAAAACATTTGCAACTTATTGATAATATGTGTATCTTTGCAATATACAATAACATTAAGAAATAAAGATTATGGCTAAAAGAAATGAAGTTTATAAGTGCAAAGAGTGTGGAAATATAGTAGAAGTGATAGTTCCAGGAGAAAAAGATCTTTGCGGGATGGAGCTGTTGAAAGAAAATACTACTGACGCTGCCACAGAGAAGCATGTGCCCGTAGTCGAGAAGATAGACGGTGGCTATCGTGTAACAGTCGGTGAAGTTGAACACCCAATGACAGAGGCTCACTGGATTCAGTGGATAGAGTTGATCACCGACAACAATGAAGTGCTTCGCAAGTATCTTGAACCAACGGACAAGCCTGTTGCTGAATTTAAGACTGATGCAAAAAACGTTGTTGCACGTGAGTATTGCAATTTACATGGCCTTTGGAAGAAGTAAGAGAAAACATGATAATCAATTATAAAAAGCCGACCTTATTTTTTAGGTCGGCTCTTTTTTTTAATGCGATTGCCGACTTTTTGAAAGTTCTATAGATAAGTTGTTCCATTGTCAAGATTACGTTCGTAATCACTTATTTGAAGTTGAGTTCATGGCTCAGCTTGGCAGTGTTGTCAAAATCTGCTCCACCAATTTTCGTTGCGTAACCTTCAGTCTCATACATCTTTGTTGATAAAATATCGAGCGTTGCGCATGCTATCACTCCCAACGGCTTCTGTTTCTTCGTTCATTCTGTTGCGTATGATGCACGAATTGAAACAGACGATAGAATGAAAGATGAGAGAACGATGAAAAAGGGATAGAAAGATCGTAGCAAAGAAAAATAAAAACGAAGAAAGGTATATTCGTTTAATTTTGAGAACCACCTTAAATCGATAGAAAATCATTTTGGAACAAGGCATTCAAAAAGAAACCGCCCCATCCCGATATTAGGGATAGAGCGGCATGAATATACATTTTATAACAATTCTGCTTACTTCAGCACACCAAGTTCTTTGCCCACCTTGATAAAGGCAGCGATGGCCTTGTCGAGTTGCTCACGAGTGTGACCAGCAGAGAGCTGTACACGGATGCGAGCCTGCTCCTTCGGTACTACTGGATAGTAGAAACCTGTAACATAAATGCCTTCGTCGAGCATCTTAGATGCATAAACCTGAGACAACTTAGCATCATAGAGCATCACCGCACAAATGGCACTCTGGGTTGGCTTGATATCGAAGCCGGCTTCCATCATCTTGTCGCGGAAGTAATTCACGTTCTCCACCAACTTGTCGTGCAATTCGTTGCTTTCCTTCAGCATCTTGAACACCTCAAGGCTGGCACCGATAATGCCTGGAGCCAAAGAGTTGGAGAACAGATAAGGACGGCTGCGCTGACGCAGCAAGTCGATGATTTCCTTGCGGCCTGTTGTGAAGCCTCCCAGTGCACCACCGAAAGCCTTACCAAGCGTACCAGTGTAGATATCCACACGGTCGTATGTGTTGCAGAGTTCGCTCACACCGTGACCGGTAGCACCTACCACACCAGCCGAGTGTGACTCATCAACCATGACAAGTGCGTCGTACTTCTCAGCGAGGTCGCAAATCTTATCCATTGGAGCCACATTGCCATCCATTGAGAACACACCGTCGGTAACGATGATGCGGAATCGCTGTGCCTGTGCTTCCTTGAGGCAGTTTTCAAGCTCAGCCATATCGGCATTGGCATAACGATAACGCTTAGCCTTACAAAGGCGAACACCATCGATGATGGATGCGTGGTTCAATGAGTCGGAGATGATGGCATCCTGATCGGTGAGCAATGGCTCGAAAACGCCACCGTTGGCATCGAAACAAGCTGCATAGAGAATAGTATCCTCAGTCTTGAAATAGTCAGAGATAGCAGCTTCCAACTGCTTGTGGATGTCCTGTGTACCGCAGATGAAGCGTACTGACGACATGCCGAAGCCACGTTTGTCGAGCATTTTCTTTGATGCTTCAATCAAACGGGGATGGTTTGACAAACCAAGATAATTATTTGCACAAAAATTCAGAACTTCCTTTCCCTTCACGGTAATAGCCGCCTGTTGTGGTCCTTCAATGAGGCGCTCTTCCTTGTAAAGTCCAGCTTCCTTGATTTCTGCGAGTGTATCGCAGAGATGTTGTTTCATTTTACCATACATAACACTAGATATTAAAATTTACAACCGCAAAGTAAATCATATTTTTTGAGAAAAAGGCCTTATCAAAGGATTAATTTCAATCCACACAAGCATTTTTATACAACATTAATACTTTTATTTCATAAACTAATCAAAAAAGTATTTAACTTTGTGCCATTGTAATCAAAATCAGAAAAATAATAATATGAAAAATGTATTGGTAATCGGCTCAACGGGGCAAATTGGCTCTGAACTGACAAGAGAACTGAGAAAGCGTTTCGGAAACGAGCATGTAGTGGCTGGCTACATCAAAGGTGCAGAACCAACAGGCGAACTCAAGGAAAGCGGTCCATCAGCAGAGTGCGACGTAACAAACCCGGATATGCTCAACGAAGCTGTAAAGAAATACAACATCGACACCATCTACAATCTTGCAGCGCTTCTCTCTGTGGTAGCTGAAGGCAAACCACGTCTGGCATGGAAGATTGGTATCGACGGGCTTTGGAATGTTTTGGAAGTAGCTCGTGAAAACAACTGCGCCGTATTTACACCAAGTTCAATAGGCTCTTTCGGCCCGAACTCACCACACGACATGACGCCACAGGACACCATTCAGCGTCCAATCACCATCTACGGTGTATCAAAGGTCACCACCGAGTTGCTCAGCGACTATTACCGCAAGAAGTATGGCGTGGACACACGTTCAGTACGCTTCCCTGGGCTTATCTCATACGTTACTCCTCCGGGCGGCGGTACTACTGATTACGCTGTTGACATCTACTATTCTGCCGTAAAGGGTGAGAAGTTTGTCTGCCCAATCGCAAAGGGAACATTCATGGACATGATGTACATGCCTGACGCATTGAACGCTGCTATCTCGCTGATGGAAGCAGACCCATCGAAGTTCGTTCACTATAATGGTTTTAACATCGCATCCATGAGTTTTGAGCCGGAAATGATTTACAACGAAATCAAGAAGCACAAGCCAAACTTTGAAATGGTTTACGAGGTGAACCCACTGTTGCAGAATAACGCTGACAGCTGGCCCAACAGCCTCGACGACTCTTGTGCCCGTGCGGAATGGGGATGGAAACCTCAGTACGACCTGAAGAGTATGACCGTGGATATGCTTGAGCAACTCAGCAAGAAACTACTCTAATCAAAACAAAATCATAGCTTAATTACAAAAATGGCTCGAAAGCGGATTGCTATCGAGCCATTTGTTTTTCTGACAATTACCTTATAATGCATTGGTACCTTCACTTTTCACTTCGTTGTTATTACAACCATTGGCTTTCGTTCCGGACTGACAGTTCCTTTGTGGATAAGCAACTCCATTTTTTTTATTTTCTTTCGGTGTATGGATTTTGGCAAGGCCGTAGCAAAATATTCAGGAAAATACAAGGCGTCAATAATTGTTATTCGCCTCCTTGGTTTTCGACGCTTACCATCTATCATCAAATCCAATTCTGCCAAAGAGTTTGTCCTTATTAGAATTATCCCGGAAGTATTAGGCTTACAAATAATAACTTTCTCTGCCGCTGCTTTATCAACAACTATAATTGTGTCGATGGCATAGCTATTAAGGCAATCCAAACGCCGGGCTACAATCTGCTTTGCGGAATCTGACAACATCTCGGTTTGGGAAACCTGCAGTATAGAGTCATTGATTTCCATTCCATCTATTATAACAAGAGGATTATCTGAGTGTTCCTGCGTTTGTGCGAGCATGTTCAGTTGAACAAATGCCAAAGCAATGACCAATAATAGTTTTTCCCTCATGGCAATTTTATTGTTCTTTCAATCAGTACAACTCGAATGACTTTACCACCACTCCTTCATAAGTGTGGAGCAACAACTGAAGCCTCGTCCCCTTATGGAAAGCAGAAGTGGGAATACTGGCATAAAAATGTGTGGAATAGTATTCCGGAACCTGATTCTGTTGATGCCGGAATCGAAGGTAATAGGTCTTTGTCGCATCCCCATCGGTGACGATGGAATCGCAAACGACACCGACGGAATGGCGTTGTGTCTCATCAGACGTCGGACCAGTCTTGAGCATCAGACCGAGATTCAGGTATTTTCCGTTTTTGCTCAGCCACGCACTTTTGAAAATAACTGGGTCGTCGCCGGCAGAATCATCGTCAGAGGGTGTTGAGGGCTTCAACACCGGTACCCAAGAAATGGCCACGGGCTCATTCACCTCTCCTTTCTTATTATAATATAGTTGGGCACGATAAACCGAATCGGGAGTGGTCGCCCAACTTGCGCTCAGAGGAACGGAAAGATTCACGATTTCGTCGTCGTCCGTCACGGCCGATACAAACTTCGCCGAGGCATCGGTCTTGGCCTCAACAAAGTCTGAACGCAGATAGGAAAAATCGGAATCGCCTGTCTCAAATGCATCATTTGTACAAGCTACCATTCCCAATACGGACAAAAACAACAGGAACTTCCTAATCATTGGCTTTCAGATAGTTTATCGCAGGATTGGCATACATGGTCAGAATACGGTTGCGGAGGAAGTATTCGTCCTTGTTTGGCAAATCGATTTTGGCTATCTGACCATCCAGATACTTCTCGAACGCGACCTTTTCCTCTGCTGAATATCTATCGGCAAATTCTGTTTTCCCATTCAACAGGTCGAGAGCCACATAGTTATTGGCATAAAGGTGATAGCGCTTGTGTATCTCTTTGTCGATATATTCGGCAATGGCTGTGTACAATTCGGCCTTACTCATATCGGTTGGCAGAGTCGACAGGTAGGCATCGATGCTCGTTGCTGCATGGTAATGAATGCGTCCCTTGTAACCGATGATACCCGTTTTCATGCTGATGATGTCGTCTTGCGGTCCTTTCTTGAAGTCGTCGCTATCGCGTCGCTGCTGAAACTCTTTTGCCTTGAGGAAGTCACAGGGATCGTACTCGTAGGAAATGGCCAGCGGCACGATGTGTAGGCTCTTTAACCGGTCAATCACCGAGCCTTCTCCGCCCATCGTCATCATTTTAAGGATGGCTTCAGCCGTGCGGTCGTCTGAATCCTTGGCACGCCCTTCGCGCTGGGCTATCCAAATATTCTCATGTTTTTCTGCAATGGCGAAGTGCATATACTCAGCGAGAGTCTTGCTGGCTTGCAGCATTTGGCGCATGGGGAGTCCGCGTTGGACGATGAAACTCTTGTTGAGTCGCACGATGTCTTTCACCCAAGTGAGTTTCAGGAGGTTGTCGCCGATGGCAATCTCACAAGTGGTTCTGAAATCATTGTCGATGAGCAGCACATCAAGCAGTGCCGAGTCAAGAACGATGTCGCGATGATTGCTCACAAAGGTGTGACTCGCCTCTCTATCCAAGGCCGGAGCTTCCATCGTAAAGCCCTTGCTCGCCTTTTGCATAATGCCATTCACTATGCCTTTGATGATGTTCTTTTGAAACTCCAAAGGTGTCTTGCAAGCCAAAGCCTGCTGTTTTACAACTTCAGTAGGGACGTTTGGAAACAACGTCTTTACGACTCCCAAGAATTGCGGGTCGGCAAATAATCTTTCAATGACCGTAGGCATTTCCTCAGGTGTGAACGGCCGAATCTCGTCAAACTTTTCTGGTATTATCATTTCAGTGTTGTTTATGTAAGTGTTCAGGCAGACCAATGTTGTAATTTCTTGCAATTACCCATAGGCAGGACCTTGAATGGGAAGACAGCTTTCGCACCGTTGGCTCATACCAACGATGGTTTCATTGGTCAGCCATAGATTTTGAAAGGAAAGACTTTGGCAGACGAATAGCGAGCGTCCGTCTTCGCGTCTATACCCCTCTGCGAGCAGTTCGTCGGTGATTAAAACTGGTTTTCTACGATTTCGCTCAGTACTTCTTTGATATCCAGCCCTGCCGCACGCACCTGCTGCGGTATGAAGCTTGTCATCGTCATACCGGGAGTCGTGTTTACCTCAAGCATATTGACAACATCGTTGCCCTGTTGGTCTTTCGTGATGATGTAATCGATACGAATGATACCGTTAGCGTGGAGAATATCGTAAATTCGGCTGGTCAAAGCAGCCACCTTCTCTGCTGTCTCAGGCGCAATTCGGGCAGGCGTTATCTCGTCAACCTCACCGTTATACTTGGCATTATAGTCGAAAAACTCGTTGCTTGTGACAACTTCCGTAGCGGGGAACACCACCGATTTCTTTTTGGTCTTGTAAACACCTTGCGAAAGTTCCACACCATCGAGGAAACCTTCGATCATCACCTCGTCACTCTCCATGAAGGCAACACGGAGGGCTGGTGCTATCTGGTCGGCATTCTTCACCTTTGAGACACCAAAACTGCTTCCGTCTGCCGCTGGCTTCACGAAGCAAGGCATCCCCAAATGCGCCTCGATTTCCTTCTCATTGTAGCTTTCTCCGCGACGAAGCAAGATGCTGTCGGGCACCCGAATACCATAAGTGCTGAGATAACGGTTCAGAATATATTTATTGAATGTTAAAGCCTCAACCAGCACTCCACAAGTGGAGTAAGGGAGATTGATCAACTCAAAATACCCTTGCATCACACCATTCTCGCCCGGTTGTCCGTGAATGGTGATATAGGCATAGTCGAACAGGACGAGTTTGTTGTTCAGACGGAAAGAGAAATCGTTCTTGTCTATGGAAGCCGTTGTCCCATTGTCAAGATTAACGTGCCAGTCAGTCCCTTTTACATCAACTACGTATATATCATACCGCTCTTTGTCGAAAAAAGAATACAATCCCTGTGCTGAGCGCAGAGAGACATCATGTTCTGAAGAGTCACCTCCACAGACGATGGCAATTGTTCGTTTCGTATTATTCATGTGTCTGTAATATTATGTTCTCTATGATTAGGGCACACGGCACCTTATACTATCTCATCTTTACCCTTAATATAATTTCTCCATTTCTCAATGACAGCAGCGAGATCGCTTGGGAGCTCACTTGTGAAATCCATCTGCTCGCCCGTCCGTGGATGGACAAAGCCCAGCGTGCGTGCATGAAGGGCCTGTCGGTTGCACATCTTTAGACAGTTCTGAATGTAGGCCTTGTAGCTGGCAGTTCGCTGACCGCGGATGATTTCCGTACCGCCGTATCGCTCATCGCCGAAAAGCGGATGCCCGATGTGCTTCATGTGTGCACGAATCTGGTGCGTGCGACCCGTCTCCAAAATGCATTCTACGAGCGTTGTGTATCCGAAGCGTTCTAAAACCTTATAGTGAGTGACGGCGCTCTTTCCGATTCCAGAGTCGGGAGGAAACACTGTCATGCGCAGACGGTCTTTCGGATCGCGAGCGATGTTTCCTTCAATTCTGCCCTTTTCCTCGGCGAAGTTCCCCCAGACGAGTGCATTATAGCTTCTGTGGGTTGTCTTGTTGTAGAACTGCTTGCCAAGTTTTGTCTTCGCATCGGGGTTCTTTGCTATCACAAGAAGTCCGCTTGTGTCCTTGTCAATCCGGTGAACGAGTCCCACTGCGGGATCATTGGGGTCGAAACTCTCAAGGTCTTTCAAGTGCCAGGCTATGGCATTGATGAGCGTACCATGGAAATTCCCAGCCCCCGGATGAACAACCAGTCCTGCCGGCTTGTTGACGACCATCAGATCCTGATCTTCAAAGACGATATCAAGGGGAATATCCTCCGCCTCTATGGTGTTATCGTGCTTCGGCCGGTCGAGCATTAGTGTGATGATGTCGTCGGGGCGCACCTTGTAGTTACTCTTTACGGGGCTTCCGTTCACATGAATACATCCTGCATCGGCAGCCTTTTGAATGCGATTGCGGCTTGAATGTTGCATCCGTTCGAAGAGATACTTGTCGATTCTGACAGCATCCTGTCCCTTATCGACAACCACTCTGAAGTGCTCGTAGAGTTCTCCACCAGCATCCAGTTCGCCCTCGTGCTCGGAAAAGCCATCGAGCAAGTCGTCGTCCAGAAGTTCGTCGTCGTCAACCATATTTAATCGGTAGGCTTTGGAGCAACAGGCTCAACGGGAACGGTGGCTGGCGACGGTGGTACTGACGGAACTGTGCGGGGCATATCGCCTTCACCATCCTTGATTTCATTACCATTCTCATCGACAGGCACTTCCACCCACTCGTATTCATATTCGCTTTCAGGTTCCTGCACCTCCACTTCTTCGTAGTCAAACTGCGGGTGCAATGAAGTTGTATCTGCTATATTGCGTGTGCCATCGCCAACCTGAAGTACGACAACGGCATCAGACGGAATGTGGTCGCCCGCCTGAACATGGCGCCCATTTACCAATATTCCATATATCCAGTCCTTCTCGCCTGGAATATACTCTGGTTCGCCAACCTTGAATCCCATTGAAAGCAACTGCGCTTGTGCCTCACGGAGCGAACTGTTATCAATTAAGTCGGGCAATTCGAGCGTTGGTGCATTGGCGGCGTTGATCGTTACGTAGATGACGTGTGTCGATTTTACACGCTTTCCACCCACGGGAGTCTGCTCAAGAATACAATCTGGCGGAAGTTCCTTCACGTAACCCGTATCAGAGACCTCAATTCTCAGTCCTACCTTGTCCATAATATCCTGTGCGTCGTCGAACTGCTTGTGAATCACATTGGGAACCACAATCGACTCGCCGTGGTGAGTGTAGTAGTCAATGCCATATCGCACGCCCAATGAGAGCAAGATGATGATAATGACAATTGCAAGGACATTACCCCAGAGGTATGTGCTGAAGAAATTGCTGATGAAACGTTTTGATACCATCCGACCTTAGCTAATGTAACTTATTTTATTGGGCAAAGGTAAAGAAAAAAACGGAAAGAAGCAAAGATTGTTCTCTACTTCTTTCCGTTTAATTTCAATTCTCTGCAAGCAGCGGACTACTTTCCGTGGTGCTCGTCAGATACTGTTAACTTTTTGCGACCTTTTGCGCGACGAGATGCCAATACACGACGACCGTCCTTGGTTGCCATTCTTTCGCGGAATCCGTGTTTGTTCACACGGCGACGGTTGTGAGGCTGAAATGTTCTTTTCATTGTTCTATTTTATTTTTATTGTTATTATGCAAACAACTAACGACGACAGAATTCATTCTGGCGTTACGGGCTGCAAAATTACTTAAACTTTTTGAATTAACCAAGAAAACATTGATTTTTAGGTGAATAATTTATGTTTTTTTCTATAAATTGCTTAACTTTGCACCGCAAAACCATCCGTGGTATAAATAATAAGTAACAAATTATATATTAACAGTTTATGATTAATTCACAGGAAATCAAAATCGGAACATGTATCCGTCTTGATGGAAAGATTTGGACTTGCATCGACTTTCAGCACAGGAAGCCAGGCAAGGGCAACACCGTTATGATTACAAAACTAAAGAACGTTGCTGACGGTCGTGTACTCGAACGCACTTTCCAAGTAGGTTTCAAACTCGAAGATGTACGCGTAGAGCGTCGCCCTTACCAATATCTCTACCAAGATTCAACGGGCTATATCTTTATGAACCAGGAGACTTTCGAGCAAATTCCTATCCCTCTCCACCAGATTACAGGAGCAGAGTTCATGAAGGAAGGCGATGTTGTTGAAGTGGTTACAGACACTTCCGATGGCACAATCCTCTCTGCCGAGATGCCAGTGAAGACCACCCTGAAGATTACACACAGCGAACCAGGAGTCAAAGGCAACACCGCAACCAACGCAACCAAGCCAGCTACACTTGAGACTGGTGCTGAAGTACGTGTGCCTCTATTCATCAACGAGGGTGAGACGATCCAGATCGACACCCGCGACGGCAGCTATCTTGGTCGAGTTAACGGCTAAAGCATAAAGAAGAGTAAAAAAGTAAAAGGCAAGAACAAGACTTTCTGATATTCAGAGCTTGAACATCAGAGTCTATCGTTCGCAACTTTTACCTTTTTACTCTTTTTCTTTTATCTGTCAGATTACAAACACTTCTTACGCTTTCCCATGAAATACAGCATCATTGTTCCCGTTTTCAATCGTCCAGACGAAGTGGATGAACTTCTTGAGAGTCTCGTCAATCAGGAGGAGAAGGATTTCGAGGTCATCATCGTTGAGGATGGCTCACAGATTCCGTGCGAGGACGTCTGCCGCAAATATGCCGACCAGCTCACACTCCGCTACTTCATGAAGCCCAACTCCGGTCCAGGGCAAAGTCGAAACTATGGTGCTGAACGTGCAGAAGGCGAATACCTCCTCATTCTCGACTCCGATGTAGTGCTCCCCGATGGCTATCTGAAGGCCGTCAACGACGAGCTTGACCGCGAATCTGCCGATGCTTTCGGCGGACCTGACCGCGCCCACGACTCTTTCACCGACACACAGAAGGCCATCTCCTATTCCATGACGTCGTTTTTCACCACCGGAGGCATCCGGGGTGGCAAGAAGAAGCTCGACAAGTTCTACCCACGCTCCTTCAATATGGGAATCAGACGCGACGTATATATGGAATTGGGAGGATTCTCGAAGATGCGTTTCGGCGAGGACATCGACTTCTCCATCCGCATCTTCAAAGCCGGGAAACGCTGCCGACTGTTTCCCGAAGCATGGGTATGGCACAAGCGGCGCACCGACTTCCGGAAATTCTGGCGGCAAGTCTATAACAGTGGTATTGCACGCGTGAACCTTTACAAGAAATACCCGGAATCGTTGAAACTCGTCCATCTGCTCCCAATGGTTTTCACACTCGGAGTGGCTCTACTATTGGTCATCTCTCTGGTTGGGCTGGTGCTCGCAAACTGGTGGCTTGCTGCAACTCCGCTGCTGCTTCTGTTCGCCTATTACTATCTTAACGTTTGCTACAGTTGGTATTACTTCCACAATTTCAAGGCAAACATTCTGTCGGGCATTGCGGCCTACGTGCAACTCACAGGCTACGGCTGCGGATTCATAGAAGCGTGGTGGAAGAGATGTGTCAGGAAGCAAGACGAATTTACAGCCTACGAGAAGAACTTTTATAAATAAGGTAAAGGGCTAACAAGGGGAACAAAACATGAACGAAACCGGAAAACTAAACATCAACGAATGGGCAGAAGAAGACCGACCGCGCGAGAAACTCATTCGATTGGGAGCGGAAGCCCTCAGCAGCGCTGAATTATTAGGTATTCTCATTGGTTCCGGTTCCACGAAAGAGAGTGCCGTTGAACTCATGAAACGAGTACTGAACGATTGCGACAACAATCTGAACAAACTCGGCAAACTCAGCATCCATGACCTTGAGCAATACAACGGATTGGGACCTGCGAAAGCCGTTGCCATCCTTGCCGCCTGCGAATTGGGGAAACGTCGTCAGGCTTCCGAAGCTGTGAAGCGGCAGGATTTGGGTTCAGCCATTGCCATTTACAACTTCATGCATACAAAGATGCAAGATTTGGACGTGGAGGAGGCATGGGTGTTGTTCATGAACCAAAACTACAAACTCATTGAAGCCAAACGCATCTCACACGGCGGACTCACAGAAACGGCTGTGGACATTCGTGTCATCATGAAAGAAGCCATACTGAAGAATGCAACGGTACTCGCCCTTTGCCATAACCATCCAAGCAACAACAACAGCCCCAGTGCGGAGGACGACAGACTGACGCGACGTGTGAAGGAAGCGTGCGAATTTATGCGGATTTATTTCCTCGACCACCTCATCATTACCGATGGGGCATACTTCTCTTATCGGGAAGAGGGAAAGCTATAATACGCTTTTCTTTTTATTTCATTTTTTTCTTATTCCCAAGTGTAATAATTTTCGGTTTTCATTGTCTATAGTGTAGAAAGTGGCAAAGAATAATGGAAGATAAAGAACTTGTAGAAAACATCCTGAGTGGTAATTTCTCTTTATACAAAGAGATTATGAAACGCTATTGGGGCATGGTTTTCGCAAATCTGTACAGATATGTAAGACGCGAAGATGCTGCGGAGGAATTTACCCAGCAAGCCTTCATCCGAGCTTACGCCCGACTTGACACATGGCAGGGAGCAACACTCGGATCATGGATTACAAGTATTGCAATAAACTTGGCAGTGAACGAAATGAATAAGGAGCGGCGACAAAGGACGCAACCCATTGAATCCATTCCGATAGCCGACAAGAACGATTATTCGGAAGAGCGAGAACAGCTGTTGCAAGCCGTGGAAGCCCGAATAGAGGAGCTGCCTTCCGGCGACAAAGCCATCATCAACCTGCATTACTACGAAGGCAAAAAAGCCGAAGAGATAGCCCGACAACTGGGAATGACCACCGGCAACGTATTGGTAAAATTGCATCGCATACGCGAAAAAATAAAGAAAGGAATAGAAAATGAAAGAACTGAACGATAAAGAATTGGATTTCCTAATTGGCAAAGTCATGCAACGGAAACAGACACGGGAAGATTTACAAGCATCGGCAATGATGACAATACAGGCGGAACGAAGAAAAGCAACCGCACGCAGATGGTTGAGAGCACTCGCTTTCGCGTTCGGAATCGCATCATTCATCGTAATTGTTACCGCCTCCGCCTATAGCATAATAACAAGCGAGAAATCTGTGGCAGTTACCTCCGGAATGATTGTCTTCCTCCTCTCCGTCGCTTACTGCTTACAACGCCAAATCGCCGATTTCTCTTTCGATGCAAAATGAGAAACCATCCTTGACAAGAATTTAAAATGTATAACTAAAAAATAATAAAATCATGAACGGATTATCAGTAGGTTTAATTTGCGCCATACTTGGAATTACATGTGGTATCATCGGTGTCATCACGAGTGCCTTGTTGGAATATAACAAGAACAAGAACGCCAGAATGATACGTCAGTCCATCATCGAAAATCACGTAGATAACGAAAAGGCAAAGCTCTTGGTAGAGCCTGACAAGCCCAAGAAAAAGGGCAAGTATGAAAGTCTGAGAATGGCATTATTGCTTATCGGCATGGGATTGGGCTATGTCTGCAACCTCCTCTTTGATATCCCCGCCGGCGACATCGGCTTTTGGATCGTACTCGCAACGGGAGTCGGATTGGGACTGTTAGTGGCGTTCTTCATTCAAATGAAATTGGAGAAGTCGGAACCAACGGAAGCAGAATAATAAGTGATGGTTTCTTGAAACGAACGAACGCGGGAAAAGCCGATAGCTTCTCTCGCGTTTTTGTTTTGTGGCGCGACCACTAAGAACAAGTATGCCACCGTAAAGCTGAACGTCCGGTGATAGCGTGAGTCTGTTTTCACTCCTTATATCTCCTTCAGAATGTTCGGATTGTAACCCCATTGATATCCAATAACTTACAAACTGTATTTTAAAGGCTTAGCTTTTGGCGTTCAATAGCTAAGCTTTTAAATCGCAATAGGTAAGCTTTTGGAAATCGGATACTACCCCAATCATCGACAAACGGACATCGAAAGTAACGAAAACAGAAGAATGCACAACAACATGGCAGACAAAGAAAACGCATTCCCACGGAAAAACAAATCCTTTTTCTTTGTCTTTTAAGCGAATTGCAGTATCTTTGCAATAATTATCGATTTACCTAATTATATTATACAGGAATAATAATGATTCTTTTCTTCTCAGCTACCGCAGCAACCGTGATTGCGACTGAAATAGACCATCAGCCCAATCAAGACGAAATTGACAAACTAAGTTGGCTCTATGGTGATGCCAAACCAATGGACGACAAGGAATTGTCGGGCTATTATTTGGGTCCGCGTCGCGAAATGATAACTCCTTGGAGTACGAATGCCGTTGAGATTACACAGAATATGGGTCTTAGCGGCATTTCGCGTATAGAGGAATACTTCCCAACCAAGTCGCTTGATGACAACCCCGACCCAATGATCTTCCGCAATTACGACGGATTGAATCAGCAAATCTTCACCATCGACTTGCAACCGGAGCCAATCAGGAAGGTAGAAGACTTGGAGAAATTCAACGAGGAGGAAGGACTTGCACTCTCACCGGAGGAAATAGAGTACCTGCACAAGGTAGAAAAGGAGAATGGACGCCCACTGACCGACTCGGAAGTGTTCGGCTTCGCACAAATCAACTCGGAGCACTGCCGACACAAAATATTCGGAGGTGAGTTTGTTATCGATGGCAAGGTAATGGAGAGCAGCCTCTTTGCCATGATTAAAAAGACAACAAAGGAGAATCCAGGCAAGATTCTTTCCGCATATAAAGATAATGTGGCATTTGCTCAAGGTCCGGAAATTGAACAGTTTGCGCCTACAAATCAGAGTACATCCGACTTCTTTCGCATAAAAACCATTGATAGTGTGATTTCCTTGAAAGCTGAAACACATAACTTCCCGACGACAGTTGAGCCTTTCAACGGTGCGGCAACCGGTTCGGGTGGTGAAATCAGAGACCGAATGGGCGGCGGAACCGGCTCATGGCCGATAGCGGGAACAGCGGTTTACATGACAGCCTATCCACGATTGAAGGACGAACACGACAAGACTCCTGAGTTCCGCGACTGGGAAGACATCCTCCCTGTTCGCCAATGGCTCTACCAAACACCGGAACAAATTCTGACAAAGGCTTCCAATGGTGCAAGCGACTTTGGCAACAAGTTCGGGCAACCGCTGATAACCGGTTCGCTGCTGACATTTGAACATCAAGAGAACGGAGAGAAATATGCCTATGACAAGGTAATCATGTTGGCAGGTGGCGTGGGCTTCGGTAACAAACGCGACTGCCTGAAGAAAGAGCCACAACCGGGAAACAAGGTTGTCGTTGTTGGGGGTGATAACTATCGCATCGGCTTGGGTGGTGGTTCCGTGTCATCGGTAAACACCGGGCGCTATTCCAACGGCATAGAACTGAATGCCGTTCAACGTGCCAATGCCGAGATGCAGAAGCGTGCTTACAACTTGGTTCGCGCACTTTCCGAGGAAGACAACAACCCAGTTGTGTCGATTCACGACCACGGTTCGGCAGGACACTTGAACTGTCTGAGCGAATTGGTTGAGGAATGTGGTGGAGAAATCGACATGACGCAGTTGCCAATAGGCGACAAGACACTAAGCGCAAAGGAGATAATTGCCAACGAGTCGCAAGAGCGCATGGGGCTGCTTATCGATGAAAGGCACCTCGACCACGTGCAAAGAATAGCCGAGCGCGAACGTGCGCCGATGTATGTTGTGGGCGAAACCACAGGCGATGCTCATTTTTCGTTCGTTCAGGGCGACGGTATAAAACCGTTCGACTTGGATGTTGCGCAGATGTTCGGCCATTCGCCAAAGACTATTATGACTGACGAGACCGTCGAGCGCAAATATGCCGACGTCTCCTATGATATAAATAAGGTTGAAGAATATCTGAAACGGGTGCTGCAACTCGAAGCCGTGGCTTGCAAAGACTGGCTGACCAACAAGGTGGACCGCTCCGTTACGGGCAAGGTGGCTCGCCAACAGTGTCAGGGACAGATACAATTGCCACTGTCCGACTGCGGTGTTGTCGCCCTCGACTATCGCGGACATAAGGGCATCGCCACAGCTTTGGGACATGCTCCACAGGCTGGTTTAGCATCGCCGGAGGCGGGTTCAGTGCTCTCCGTTGCCGAATCATTGACCAATATCGTGTGGGCGCCATTGGCAGACGGTATGGACAGTCTCAGCCTTTCTGCCAACTGGATGTGGCCTTGCAGAGCGCAGAAGGGCGAGGATGCCCGACTTTACAAGGCAGTCAAGGCATTATCTGACTTTTGTTGCGCTATCGGCGTGAATGTTCCGACAGGCAAAGACTCGCTCTCACTCACACAACAATATCCCAACGGCGAGAAAATCATCTCTCCGGGAACTGTTATTGTCACCAGTGGAGGAGAGGTGAGCGACATTCGCAAGGTGGTTTCACCCGTGTTGGTCAACGACAAGAACACTCGTCTCTATCATATCGACTTCAGTTTCGATGAGCAACGCCTTGGCGGTTCTGCCTTCGCACAGAGTTTGGGCAAGGTAGGCTCTGATGTTCCCACAGTGAGAGAACCCCGCTACTTCTCCGACTGCTTCGATGCGGTTCAGGAAATGATTCGCCGTGGATGGATTATCGCCGGACATGACATTTCCGCCGGAGGTATGATAACTGCCCTTCTGGAAATGACTTTCGCAAATACGGAGGGCGGATTGAAAATCAATCTGCACGACATCAAGGGCGAGGACATCATCAAGAAGTTGTTTGCCGAGAATCCGGGTGTCATCATTCAGGTTTCCGACGAACACAACGATGAGGTAAAGGCTTTCTTGGAAGAAAACTGTATCGGATTTGCCAGAATTGGTTGTCCGGATACGAACAACCGAACCTTGAGTATCACCGATGGCATTTGGAAGCAAGAATTCGATATTGACGCAATGCGCGAGACATGGTACGAGACTTCTTATCTGCTCGATCGCAAACAGAGTTTCAGTGGAATGGCACAAAAGCGCCATGAAAACTACAAGAAACAGCCGATAGAAATGAAGTTCAAACCCGACTTTGAGGGCTCTTTGGAGCAATATAAGCTGAACCCCAATCGGTGGAAAGAACCAACAACGGCTCCCCGACAAGCAATGCCGAAGGCTGCTATCATTCGCGAAAAGGGTACGAATGGTGACCGTGAGATGGCCTATAGCCTCTATTTAGCGGGCTTTGAGGTGAAAGATGTTACCATGACCGACTTGATTTCTGGTCGCGAGACATTGGAGGAGGTAAACATGATTGTGTTCTGCGGAGGCTTCTCCAACTCCGATGTGCTTGGTTCGGCTAAGGGATGGGCAGGCGCATTCTTGTACAACGAGAAGGCAAAGAATGCTCTTGACAACTTCTATGCCCGCGAAGACACACTGTCGTTAGGTGTTTGCAACGGCTGTCAGTTGATGGTTGAGCTGAATCTCATCAACCCCGACCACAAGCATCGTGCCCGATTGCTCCACAATAACAGTCACAAGTTCGAGAGTAGCTTCCTTGGTGTAGTCGTTCCTCGCAATGAAAGCGTTCTATTGGGTTCGCTGAGCGGAAGCAAATTAGGCATTTGGGTGGCGCATGGGGAAGGAAAATTCTCGCTTCCGGAACCAGAAGACCGCTATAACGTAGTGCTAAAATACAACTATGCCGATTATCCCGGCAATCCAAACGGCTCGGATTACAACGTGGCAGGTATCTGCTCAGACGATGGAAGACATCTTGCGATGATGCCACACATGGAGCGTTCCGTATTCCCATGGCAGAATGCATGGTATCCCCTTGACCGTAAAGAGGACGAGGTAACACCGTGGATGGAAGCATTCGTGAACGCACGCAAGTGGGTGGAAGCGAAAATCAATAATAACTAAGCCGAAAGAGATGCCGAAAGAGAAGAAGAACATAACAGAACAACGCCCACTTTCCGCCCCAACGGACGGAAAAAGTGGGCGTTCGCTATATTGGCAGGCATTCAAGGTGTTCTTCAGGATAGGAGCGTTCACATTGGGTGGTGGCTATGCCATGATTCCCATCATAGAAAGCGAAGTGGTGGAGAAGCAGAAATGGATTGCGAAGGAAGACTTTCTTGACCTCATAGCGGTGGCGCAGAGCTGTCCCGGCGTGTTTGCCATCAACATCAGCATCTTCGTTGGCTACAAATTAAGGAAAGTAAAGGGCGCACTCTGCACAAGTTTGGGAACTGCTCTCCCCTCGTTCCTGATTATTCTTGCCATCGCAATCTTCTTCCATCGGTTCATGGATGTGGCTTGGGTAGCCGCAATGTTCAGAGGCATTCGCCCGGCGGTGGTTGCCTTGATTGCTGTACCGACCTTTAACCTGGCGAAAAGTGCGAAAATCAACTTGGCGAACTGCTGGATTCCCATCGCTACGGCACTTCTTATTGCCTTGATGGGTGTAAATCCCATTTATATTCTTATTGCCGCAGGCACAGCCGGCTATTTATACGGAAAGTTCATTACCCCGACGGAAGAAGATAAGCCATGATATTCCTTGAGATATTCTATACATTCTTCGTCATCGGACTGTTTGGGTTCGGTGGTGGATATGGTATGCTGTCCCTCATTCAGACAGAAACAGTCATCAACCATCACTGGCTGACGTCCGCTGAGTTCACCAACATCGTTGCTATATCACAGATGACACCAGGTCCCATTGGTATCAACTCTGCCACATACTGCGGTTACACGGCAATTCATAATGCCGGCATGAGCAACACCATGTCTGTTTTGGGAAGTATGACGGCGACTTTCGCGCTGGTGCTACCCTCTCTTATCTTGATGCTGCTCATAAGCAAGATGTTCCTGAAGTACATGAACTCGCCAATTGTGCAATCGATATTTTCCGGTCTGCGCCCGGTAGTCGTTGGCTTACTTGCTGCTGCGACGTTACTACTCTGCAACAGCGAGAACTTTTCATCACCAGACATCAGCCTATGGCATTTCTGCATCAGCATCGTCCTATTCCTTTCCACATTCGCCGGTACAATGTGGCTGAAGATAAACCCCATCCGCATGATATGCTATGCCGCCGTGGCAGGACTGGTCTTGCTTTATTAAGTTTCCCATAACCTGAAACTTGCAAGTCCCAACCACTTTCGCCCCCTCTTACGCAAAACTCGAAGAGATTATAATATATTCAGAAAACAAGGAAGGATTATCAATGCTGAATTTTGGTACTGTCCTATAAAAGTGTGTAAGCTCCTTTTTCTTATCTTTGTATTTGAAAACTATAAAAAAGAAAAAATGAAACTTACACACTTTTATAGGCCAGTACCAGAAAAATGGCAAGCATGTGTAGTAACTACATTGTGCTTGCCATTGCTTATCGTATAGATTGAGCGTTGCTGACGAACAGCAATCGTCCACTGATTAATCCTTAATAGAGATCTTCTGCGAGAACCACTACTGGCTTAATCAAATCCCTTGGTTTGTCCTTCATCAGCAAGAGAGCCTCTTCCATGTGCTCGAAACCGTTGAAACGGTGGGTAATGAGGTGTTTGAGATCAAGGCGTCCTGAAGTAACGAGCTTTGCCAATTTCTCCATACGTAGTCTTCCACCAGGCATCAAACCGCCTCTGATGGTCTTGTGGCCCATACCTACACCCCATTCAACGCGTGGAATCTTTACAAACTCACCGCTGCCAAGGTAGTTCACATTTCCGATGACACCGCCTGGCTTCAACACAGTGACTGCCTCTGCAAATGTATCAACAGTACCACCAGCGATAACAACACGGTCAACGCCCTTACCGTTGGTGCGTTCCATAACTTGTTGGGCGATAGGACCATTGTGGTAGTCAATGATTTCTGTTGCACCGTAAGCCTTTGCAGCAGCTGCACAAACAGGTCGGCTACCTACGGCATAGATGTTGGATGCACCTCTGAGGGCTGTTCCGGCAACTGCCATCAAACCAACAGGACCGATACCAATAACAAGCACTTCGTCACCAAATTTCACGTCTGCGAGTTCAACCCCATGGAAGCCAGTAGGAACCATGTCGGAGAGCATTGTTGCAGCAACCGGATCCATGCCTTCAGGAATGAGTGCCAAGTTACCGTCGGCATCATTAACGTGGAAATACTCTGCAAAGACACCATCCTTGAAGTTGGAGAACTTCCAGCCTGCCAGCATTCCGCCAGAGTGCATGGAAAAACCGTTCTGTGCTTCGAGTGAGTTCCAGTCTGGTGTAATTGCAGGAACGATAACACGGTCGCCAGGTTTGAAATCTTTTACCATCGAACCCACTTCCACTACCTCACCCGTAGCTTCGTGGCCGAGAATCATGTCCTTACGGTCGCCAATGGCTCCCTCCCATACGGTGTGAACGTCAGATGTACAAGGCGCAACAGCCAAAGGCTTTACAATTGCATCCATTGGACCACATGCGGGTCTTTCCTTCTCAATCCATCCGGCCTTGTTGAGGCCAAGCATTGCATACGCTTTCATAATGACTTTTGTTTTAGGTGATTGTTAGATATAGTAATTTATTCAACTCGCTTTTATTTCATTATTAAACAGCTTGTTTCTGTTGAAAAATGATAAAAAGTGATAGCGCAAATATATGGAATCCTAATTTAACTTCCAAATTTATTAAGAGAAAAAAGATGATTATTTTGCTTAGCATGCATGAATGCAATCTCTGCTTTTCAAAGAGGAATGTTGATCGGGGCTCACGGGTGTAAATGTTTGTTGCAAGTAGTCAATGATTCTGTTTTTGCTCTGCGCATTTCTTTGTGGCATGAGAATCACGAATGAGATAGAATTAAGTTGTCGGAATATCTTCCGGAGGTGAGAGATAGATGTATTTTGGGTGTGTCAATTAGGTTGGACGATGCGAAAAGTTATACCCCCAATCCTACTTTATAGTCTGATTGGGGGCGGATGTCTTGGGCGATGAACAATAAAAATATGCCCTTAAAAAGACAGATAGCGCAGACATTCAATATTTGCCGTCTATTCAGACGCGGCCTTTAATCCGCGGATTACTGCCGAAGTGAACCCTGCATGCTCCATCTCGTTCAATCCTTTGATGGTCGTTCCGCCCGCAGTTGTCACCTTGTCGATTTCCGCTTCGGGATGATTGCCGCTTGCCTGTAGAAGGGCGACGGCGCCTTTCACGGTCTGCAACACGATATCTTTTGCCACATCGGCGCTGAAACCCAACTCAACTCCGCCTTCAGCTGCGGCCCGTATGTATCGCATGGCATAGGCTATGCCGCAGCTTGCCAGAACTGTGCCGGCTCCAAGGTGCGCCTCGTCGGTGATGTAAGTCTTGCCGAGGTCGTCGAAAATCTGCTCCATCATCGCTGTTTGCTCTTCCGTGGCGCCTATTGGCGCAATGAATGTCATCGAGCATCTTTGTGCTATCGCCGTGTTGGGTATCACTTGGAAGATGGTAAGATGGTCGTTTTCCAACCACTGTTGTATCTGCGTGCTGCCGATGTTGGCAGCCATGTTGACGAGCACTTGCCCTTCGAGGTCGAACGAGAGCTTGATATCCTCCAGTACCTGGCGCACTGTCTGGGGCTTCACTGCGATAACAACGATGTCTGCTCCGATGATGGCAGCTTGATTCTCGGTCGTAATGCTCGCCCCTATTTCGGCAAAGCGTTTCAGTTTGTCTTCGTGTGGGTTGGCTATGGTAACGTCTTTTGGCAGGAAGATATTTCCTTTCAACAGTCCTTCAGCCAGCGCACCACCCATTGCACCAGCTCCGATGATTGCTATTCTCATGTACGGTGTTCCTTTCGCTTCTTAAGCTCAATCAAACATCAGTCAGTTGATTGTTATTATCGGCCTTTGGCATGATGGCCCAAAGGATTATGTAGAGCAATACTCCTGGAAAGGCTGCACTGAATACAGTCAATGCCGCATACAGAAACACGGATAGCAGTGGAGTCAAGTTCCATGTATTCGGCAATACCACCGCAGACTCCGGCGAATATTGCATCTTTGGTTGAGCGTGTCAGCCGTCTTTTTGTTTCGAAACTCATGATTCTGATATTTCAGGGATGATGTATGACAGAGAGTTGAGGATGTCTTTGCGCGAGCATCCCTCTCTGGTTGCTATAAATATGGTGTCGTCTCCCGCAATAGTACCGAGTACTCCTGGCAGGTCGCTACTGTCCAGGTTGTAGGCGATTGCGCTTGCGTATCCCGGTCGGGTCTTCATGACTGCCAGCTGGCCGGAGAAATTGATGGAGATATAACCGCTCTTTTGAAGCATTTCACCAGCTTTTCTCGGTGCTGTGACGCGTTTGTACATCGTCTCATTGGGCAATACATAGACGTATTTGCCATTCATCGACGCTGCCTTTGCAACTTTCAGCTGTTTGAGGTCACGACTCAAAGTAGCCTGCGTCAGCTTGTAGCCTTCTTTCTTTAGTTCTCTGATGACTTCTTCCTGAGTGCTTAGTTCCATGCTGGAGATGAGCATTTTCAATGTTTCTAATCTACTGGTTTTAACTTTCATGGTCTTGAATATTTATCCGATTGGTAAATGCAAATTTATACAATGAATTCTTAATATACAAATTTTACGGTTGAAAAGATGATTATAAATAATTAAAATAATATTAATTGTATGAATTTAATAGCTGTTTTGGAGTTTTAACTCGTAGTTTGGCAGAATACATGGTAGTGTCCTTAAAAGTGTGTAATTCATCTTTCCTTTCTCTGTACTTCCACTGTTATTTTATTCTTTTCTTTCCAGTATTTGAATTGATATATTCTCC
>QWCH01000287.1_pt1 | contig 93503 bp, 69 predicted proteins | sample 1972671 | NCBI WGS metagenome assembly QWCH01 (sample SAMN09866713, study PRJNA288562) | Human gut metagenome isolate term3_stool, whole genome shotgun sequencing... | isolation source: gut | host: Homo sapiens | place: USA: California
CGGCAGCGCGGGATCGCGTTGCATTGCCCTAGAACCGACAAACGGTTTTTATGACAGCTTAGAGCGTGCGATTCAAAACGAAAAGGTGGGGCGTATCGCCCCGGGCGGTGAGCTCACTTGGCAAGTGCGTTTGGATATTGATGCGATAGGAACCGCACAATCCTGAGAAACAATCCTGAGAAAGGAGAAACCATGCCCAAACATTTGTTTACGCATCTTTCTTCCGATGCACACAGACCGGCTTCGTACGGAGCGGATGCTGCGCAGCAGCGTAAACGACGCAGTGCGGCAGGTCGAAAGGGTAGTATGGTAGGCATTTTGACGAATTCCCTGCTTGCCCTAACCAAGATTACGATCGGTCTGTTGAGCGGTGCCCTCTCGATTCTGGGCGATGGCTTTAACAATCTCTTTGATGCGTTGGCTTCTCTTGTGTCTCTCGCTTCTTTTCATTTGGCGGAAAAACCGGAAGATCGGGAACACCCCTTCGGTCATGCACGCGCTGAATATATGGGCTCTTTCTTCATTGCTATCGCGATTTTATACGTGGCGGTCACCTTGCTTATAGAAGGTGTTAAGCGCATCGTGACACCGCAGACAGTGACGTTAAACGGCTTGCAGCTCCTGTTGTTACTGCTTTCTATCGGTGTCAAGCTGGCGATGGTTGTTTATTTTACCCGGATGAGTCGCCAATGGCATTCCAATGTTTTTGCAGCCACGGCCGCCGATGCGAAGTCGGATATCCTAGCCACGGGAGCCATACTCCTGGCACTTGTCCTTTCGCCTTTCGTCGGCTTTTCCTTGGACGGCCCGTTTACGGTGGCGGTCGCCATTCTAATTGGCCAAAACGGATTTACTATTCTGAAAGATAATTACGATGCCCTGCTTGGTAAAGCGCCGGATCAGAAGCTGGTACAATCGCTGGCGCATCGCTTGCGTTCTTTTCAAGGTGTATTGGGTATTCATGATATGATAGTTCATGACTACGGCCCCGGTAATTGCTTTGTGACGGTGCATGTCGAAGTGGATGGAAAAAAGAGCGCGATGGAAAGTCATGCTTTGGTGGATCATATTGAACGCACCATTGGCGATGAATATGGCGTTCAGATTACCATTCATATGGATCCGCAGCAACCGCGTACGGCGGAAGTGGTGGCAGCGTTGGAGCAGGTGACGCTTTTAGTACGCAGTAAGGACGCCCGTTTTCTTGTCCACGATTTTCGGCTGATTACGAATGCGAAAGAGCGACGGATTCTTTTTGATGTCCTGATTCCATGGGACAAACAAATTGATGCGGTTGCATTGCAAGAGGAGCTGGAAGAGGAAGTGAAAAAACTGTATCCCGGTGATACAGTGAATATTACGATAGATCCCGATCGGACAATGCGCTTAAAAGAAGAAGCGAAACCCTCGCAAGAAAGGATACGCCATGACTGAAAAGCAGGAAATTCCGTTAGCAACGGAAAATAAGCATACCCCGGAGTCTCTGGGAGAGGATTCTTCGGTCTCCAAAAAAAGACGGGGCCAATTTTGGCTCATCGTCATTCTTCTTATCGTATTCGGTGGCGGTTTTCTCTTCGGCGCATTTCATTTCACCTTTAATGCCTATCCGAAATCCTTCGTGAATGGGCATCCGATGGGAGGGCAACCGCAAGAGGCCTTTCGTGAAATTCATCCGAGTTCGACCACCCATGTATATACGGGGCGTGATGCACAGATTAAGTTAAATGCGAATGATATTGGGTTACGTTATCTCTTAAAAGGCGACTTGCCGAAGCAACCATCGCCATGGTTATGGCCCATTGAATATTTCCGCACCCACGACTATTCTTCGGCCTATGAAATCACGTATGATGAAGAACGCTTGACTTATTTGCTGCGCGAAGCGGGGTTTGACTCGGAGGGGGAAGCACCGCAAGATGCGATGCTGGAAGCCACAGCGGATGGCGTACGGATCAAACCGGAGGTGCAAGGTAAGCGCGTGAATGCCGATCGATTGAAGGCAAAGATTCTGCACACGATCGAATCCACTGCGAAAGAAATCTCGTTGGAGGACGTCTACGAGAAGCCGAAGGTATTCAAAGATGACCCGTCGTTGCAGGAAGATAAAAAGAATGTTGAAAAATTGTTGGCTTCCACGCTGGTATATTCTATAGGGAACGAAAACTATCGTTTTGGTGCGCAGGAAATTTTCCCCTTGCTCAAGAAGGACGATAACGGCACCTACAGTCTGCCGGTGGAGGGAATTCAAAGTTTTGTGCGGAAAATGGCTAAGGAGACCGATACCTACGGCACGTCCCGTTCCTTTCAATCCACTGGCGCCGGTGAACAAACGGTGCCGCCTGGCATCTATGGCTGGCAGATCAATGTGAAGAAAACGGTGAAACAAGTGCAAGAGCTGCTCAAAAAAGGCGGTGTGCAAGAAAACTTGGAACCCGTCTATCGCCATAAGGGCATTGCGCGGGGGGAGAAGAACGATATCGGTAACACGTATATTGAGATAGACATTTCCCGTCAACAAATTTGGGGCTATAAGGACGGGGATCTCATCGTGAAAAGCTATGTGCGTACCGGGCGTGTCAATCACTACAACGAAACGCCTCGCGGTGTGCATATGATCTGGAGCCATGAAAAGGATCGCCATCTGAAAGGACAGTTTAAGGATGGTACGCCTTATGATTCGCCGGTCAAATACTGGATGCCGATCAATTACGGTGGTGTCGGTCTGCATGATGCGTCCTGGGTTACCGCTTTTGGGGGGCAACACTATCGCTATGCGGGATCGAACGGCTGCATTAATCTGAATTTAGAGACTGCCAAGACAATTTTCGAGAACTTTGCCAATGGCACGCCGGTGGTCATTTATGAGAGCACGACCAATGATTCGCCGGCAGATAAAACATTTTAGGAACGAGGACAGGTGAAACCCATGACGACAGCGAAAAGGTTGCTTGATGAGGCGAATGCCGAAGAGACGACCGTAGCGAAAGCCGTAGAAGGGGAGCCGAAAGAGGATGTGATCATTGCTGTAGATCATGTCACTTTTCGCTATCCGCAATACGAAGATGAAGCATCGAAACCGACCTTAAAGGACGTGACGCTTCATATAAAAAAAGGTGAATTTTTAGCTTTGTTAGGCCATAACGGGTCGGGCAAGTCCACGCTTGCCCGGCTTTTGAATGCGCAGGTGTTGCCGCAAGAGGGCAGCATTCATATCCTGGGCATGGACACGCGTGACGATGAAAAAATTTGGGACATTCGCTCGCATTGCGGCATGGTGTTTCAAAATCCGGATAACCAAATGGTGGCATCCATCGTTGAAGAGGACGTAGCCTTTGGCCCGGAAAATTTGGGTATTCCCAATCCTGAACTTCGACAGCGCGTGGATCGTGCGCTGGAAGCCACCGGTATGACGGCTTTTAAACGCCGCGAGCCCTATAAACTCTCCGGTGGTCAAAAACAACGCGTGGCCATTGCCGGTGTCTTAGCCATGCTTCCGGAGTGCATCATCTTGGATGAGCCGACGGCCATGCTCGATCCGATCGGTCGTCGCGAAATCATCCATACGATACGAAAACTCAATCACGAACAACATAAAACAATCATTCTCATTACACACAACATGGAAGAAGCCGTGGAAGCGGATCGCATTGTAGTGCTTTCGGATGGAACCATTTCCCTCGAAGGCACACCGCGCGAAGTGTTTTCAGATGTGGAGACCATGCGCAGCTTGGAATTGGATGTGCCGCAAGTCACAGAAGTTGGCTATTTGCTCCATCAGCAGGGCTTTGATGTACCGAAAGACTGCCTTACGATTGAAGAATTGACCGCTGCTCTGTTGCCCGCAGACGCTGCATCTTCAGGCGCCCATGAGGAGGTGCAACGATGAGCATGGTCTTTGATCACATGTCCTTTTATTACAACAAAGGACAGAAAGATGAAGTACAGGCGTTAGATTCCATTACGATGACCATTGAAAAGCACGAATATGTCGGCTTAATCGGTCATACGGGTTCCGGAAAATCTACGTTGGTACAACACATGAACGGTTTAAATATTCCGCAGGAAGGCACGCTTACCGTAGACAGTATCACGACATCGGATCCAAAGGCATCCCTGCGTACGTTGCGGCAACGCGTCGGCCTTGTTTTTCAATATCCGGAGGATCAGCTCTTTGAAGAAACTATCTTTAAAGACATCGCTTTTGGTCCAAAAAACCTGAAGCTTCCGGAAAGTGAGATTACCGAGCGTGTGCGTTGGGCGATGGAGGCCGTCGGCCTCAACTATGACACGATGCGCGATGAGTCACCGTTTGAGATTTCCGGCGGCCAGAAGCGACGCGTGGCCATTGCCGGGGTTTTGGCGCTGCGTCCTTCGTATCTCATTCTGGACGAGCCCACGGCGGGGCTGGATCCCCATGGTCGCGATGAGATCTTAAAGACGGTGCGCAAGCTCTATGACGACAACCCGGATATGACCATTATTCTGGTGACGCATTCTATGGAAGACATCGCTGAACAGGCGAATCGCATTATCGTAGTGGACAAAGGACGTCTGGTCATGGACGGTACGCCGCATGCCATATTCGCACGGCGAAAAGAATTGGAAGCCATCGGTCTTACCGTGCCACAGGTGACACAGCTCATGCAGCGCCTGCGTGAAGCGGGACTTGCGCTTGACGATTCGGCGATCACCGTCGAAGAAGCCGTTACCGCTCTTTCGGCCTACCTTAACGGAAAGGAGGCGTAACATGGGCAATCAAATTACCATCGGACAATACTTGCCGGGCGATTCGCCCATCCATCGCCTGGATCCGCGTGTCAAGCTGCTTCTAGTCCTGATCTTTATGTTCACTGCTTTTTTGGTAGATACGTTCCAAGGCTATGGGCTTTATATGCTTTTGATCCTCTTTGTGACCTGGCAGGCGCAAGTGCCTTTGGACCGCCTCTGGAAAGGCTTGAAACCCATCTTTCTCATCTTGGTTTTCACCTTCTTAATCAATGTGGCTTTCACGCCGGGCAAAATCATTTGGTCTTGGTGGATCTTTTCTGTCAGCGATGAAGGCCTCATTCGAGCCGCATTTATTGCCATACGCCTGATCCTTTTGGTGCTGGGCACCAGCCTTTTGACCCTAACCACAAGCCCGCTCGAACTCACGGATGGCATTGCCTGGCTCTTGAAACCCCTGGACTTCACGGGCTTTCCGTCCCATGTCATTGCTATGATGATCTCGATTGCGCTACGCTTCATTCCGACACTCTTTGACGAGACGACGAAGATCATGAAAGCACAGAAGGCCCGTGGGGCGGATTTTGAATCCGGCAATATTTTGGAACGCGCGAAAGCGATGATTCCGCTCTTTGTGCCGCTATTCCTAAATGCCATCAATCGGGCGGACGAGTTGGGCGTAGCAATGGAAGCGCGCTGCTATACCGGGAGCAATAAGCGGACGCGTTTAAATCCCCTGAAGCTCACGCGTCGCGATGGCATCGTTTTTTGCGTCTGCGTGGTGATTTTCATTCTCATCAGTATCTTTTTCTAAATGCGTCACGGGAGGGCCTATGCAAAATATTATGCTTCGCATTGCCTATGATGGAACCGCCTTTGCCGGCTACCAAGAGCAGGAGAACTGCCGCACGGTAGCCGGTGTTTTGCGTGGCGCCGTCGAAACGCTCACCGGTCGCTCCACTCGCCTCATCGCTGCCGGTCGCACTGATGCCGGGGTTCACGCCGAGGATCAGGTGGTGAATTTTCTCACCCATTTGGATTGGCCAGCCGATGCCTTTCTGTATCAATTGCGTCGCCTCCTTCCGGACGATCTCCTTTTGCGAAGCGCTCAGGTAGCAATCCCTTCCTTTCACGCTCGTTTTGCGCCACATAAAACCACGTATCGTTATGTCGTGGAAAATGGCTCCTATGTTCTTCCCACAGAGCGTCACACCGTTTTTTCGTATACCTTTCCTTTGAGGGATGCCTTGATTCTCGAAGCGGCCCGTCGGTTAGAGGGCACACATCAGTTTGCCGCTTTTTCCGTACCGGATCCCTATCGTAATTCGCAGCGCACCGTGGATGCCGTTACCATAGAACGACAGGCCACACGCCTCATCCTTCGCTTTACGGCCGACGGCTTTTTACATCGCCAGGTGCGTTTTATGACCGGCGCCATTCTGTTAGCCGGACGCGGGGCGCTTGACCTTTGCACTCTTTCCGCCGCATTGGAAGATCCGCACGCGAAGCCTATCGCTTTTTGCGCAGATGCTAAGGGGCTCGTGCTGGAGAAGATTGCGTATCAATAGGGCTGGGTGAGACAGCCTTTCCGGGTATGGAAACGCTCACTCAACGAGGAAAGCAGCTTTCCTACGAATGAAATCAACGCTTTTGAAATTCGCTTTGAATTTAGGGCAATTAAGAAAAATCAAGCAAGGATATCTACACGGTTAAAATAGAGACGGACGGGAAGGATCTTCTGAAACCGCTCATGCAATATGCACTATGTATTTGAGGAGGAAAATAAGGACGAAAAAGAGCCGCCCCACGACGATACCTTGCGTTTAGTGCATGACGACAAGAACGACAAGCACTTTATCCATATAGACAGCCATGGCAATGAAACATCGGAGAATTTAGTTCAAAGTGAGAGAAGCAGAGGGCAGCCAAATGGGCCGCCTTCCTTTTTTATGGATATTACCCATTCTTATTTTATAGACCGGCGATGGCAGCCGATACTTATGCCTCATAGAAAAACCTACTGTACGGTTACGGCGGATAGTTACCTTTTTCCGATTTACCGCCGTAAACTGCGCCCCCGATTTACGGCGGCTTTTCGCCCTTTCGCGATTTACCCCCGTAAAGTGCGGCATCAATTTACGGGGGCTTTTCGCCTTTTCGCGATTTACCGCCGTAAACTCGGATACCAAATTACGGCGGCTTTTCGCTCTTTCGTGGTTTACCCCGTAAATGGTAAGGCCTGGTCTCCAAACACATCCAGAAGACACGAATTACTGTACAAGAAAAGGTCCACGCAACCCGCCGTGAACCATTCGTAACAATCTGTAATAATTTTGTAACATCTATTGACAAAAGGTTGCAATCCAGTTACGATATCACTAGCTACATAGATAAAAACTCGGTTAGAGTTTATAGATAAAGGAGGAACGTCGTGGACAAGAAACGAGTAGGTGCGATAGTTGGTGTCGTAGGGGTCGCCGGTGTTATCGCAGCAACACAGTTTATGCAAATCGACGCGTCGAATGCAGACTATGTGACCAAGAACCTTGAAGCGCAGTATAAGGAATCGCTGAAGGGAATGGATCAGACGAATGCTTCGACGGCGAGCCAAACCGAAACGGGGAAGACGCCTTCCTCCGACAAAGTGTTTGATCCGGTGCAGAAAGTGGAATATCGCATTTCAGCGCCGCAGAAAACAGCAGAGAAAAAGGCAGAAGACAGTGAAACGTCGGCACAGCAATCTTTGCCCGAGGCGGATAAGCAAGATGTAGCAGAGGAAGAATCTTCTACGAAAGAAGCATCCGATCGTTTGTCCTTTTTAACGGTTACGCCGGCCGCTACGGATCAGGCTGTTTTCCCGCAGGAAAGCGCTAAAAAGGAAGACTCTGAAGAAGCGCACATCCCGACAGAGAAGGAAATTGCAGCGACGATTCCGGAAGAAGAAAATAAACAGGATCCGAAGTTTTCAAGCGAAACTAGCCAACCTTATGTTGGTGTTGTCGTTACGGATGTATTAAATGTACGGCAAAATCCGACTTTGGATGCCGATGTGGTCACCGTGATGTTGCGTGCGGAAGTTGTCCGTGGCACGGCAGATGGGGACTGGGTGGCTGTTGAAGATTCCGGAAATCTGGTCGGCTATGTAAATCGCCATTTTGTGCAGGCAGTAACGGAAGAACAGGCGAAGGCACAGGAACAGGCAAACCGCGTAGCGGCTGAGAAGAAAGCCGCGGCGGAAAAGAAAGCTGCAGAAGAAAAAGCGGCTGCTGAAAAGAAGGCTGCAGAAGAAAAGGCAGCGGCAGAAAAGAAAGCAGCGGAAGAGCAGGCGGCCAAGAAGAAAGCCGAAGAAAAAGCAGCAGCGGATAAGAAAGCCGAAGAAGCGCGCGTTGCGGCAGAAAAAAAGGCCACAGCAGAACGCGTAGAAGCGGAGAAGAAAGCAGAAGCGGCAAGACTGGCTGCCGAAAAGAAAGAGCAGCAAAAAGCCGCTGAAGCGAAAAAGAATAATGCTGTTTCCGGCTATATAAATTACGATTCCATTAATGTACGCCAGAACCCGAATATGGACGCCCCTGTCGTAGGCACGATGAATGCCAATGACGAAATTAAGGGAACACGCGAAGGAGATTGGGTTCGCTTCAATTTCCATGGCGAAACCGCTTATGTGCACGCTGGTCTCGTAGGCAATGCCAAAATTGAGATTTCGGACAGCAATACACCGAAGACCGCAGAGAAAAAGCGTCAGGAAGAGGAAGCTAAAAAGCCGAAGGCTCGTGTGGGTTATGTGAAGACACCGGCGAATGTTCGTAAGGGACCGGGCACCAATTACGGTATCCTGACGACCTATGGCGTGAATAAATACGTCGAAGGCCAAGAGTCCGACGGTTGGGTAAAATTCGACTACAATGGCCAGACGGCTTATATTTCGGCCGCTCTTTTGGCCAACCAGAAGCAGGAAGTCGAAACGCCCGCTCCGACCAATACGCAGGAAAGTGCACCGCAGGGCAGTGCCGCCAGTGTTGTCGAGTTTGTACGCTCGCAGGTTGGTAAAGCATATGTTTGGCGCTCAGTTGGTCCGAACGCTTACGACTGCTCCGGTTTGGTAATGGCCGCTTACAATCGCATTGGCATCGGTCTGCCGCATTATTCGGTTGCCCAATACGGTTACGGCTACGCCGTTTCCATGAACAACCTTCAGCCGGGCGATCTGCTGTTCTATACCACCAACGGCACCGGCAACATCAGCCACGTCGGCGTTTATATTGGCGATGGCATGATGGTCCATGCGTCTTCACCGTCTGTCGGTGTTATTATGACCAACATTTATCAGAACTGGTATCAGAGTCGTTTCATTGGCGCGCGTCGCCTGATCAACTGATGATACCGATTGTGCATACGCTTTTAAGAGACTGACTGCAGGCTCGATTCGAACGGGCTGATAAAGAGAGTCTCATCGATAGAAGAACGTCTCGCTTCAGGTTCATCGTTAGCGGGGCGTTCTTTTTATTCGGTGGTGTTCAAGAAACGTTGAACAGGGTATAGTTTTCACGCAAGGAGGATATTATGGATCAAACAAAGGCCCAAACGCCGCAAACGCAAGGCGCGGAAGAAGCGCCGAAAAGGAAAGTGGCGTTCAGCTTAATTCAGCCCTCCGGGGACCTGACCATTGGCAATTATCTGGGTGCCATCAAAAGCTTTGTGAAAATGCAGGATCAATACGACTGCTTTTTTGGTGTGGCCAATTTGCACGCTATCACCGTGACACAGGTAGCTGCTGATTTGCGCCGTCGCTCCCTGGAAGTCATTGCTTACATCGTGGCTGCCGGCGTTAAACCGGAGAAAGCCACGCTTTTTATCCAGTCGCAGGTGCCGGAACACGCAGAACTTGCCTGGGTGCTTAATTCCATCAGTTCCATCGGTCAGCTGCAGCGCATGACGCAATTTAAGGATAAAGCCCAAAAACACGCGGACAATTTGAATGCCGCACTATTGACCTACCCGGTATTGATGGCGGCGGATATTTTGCTGTACCAGAGCCATGTCGTGCCCGTCGGTGCGGATCAGAAGCAGCATTTGGAGTTTACGCGTGATCTGGCGGAACGATTTAATTCCCGTTATTCTCCCACGTTTACTGTGCCGGAGCCGCTCACCGATGAAAATGCCACGCGCATTATGAGCTTAAAAGATCCTTCCTCTAAGATGAGTAAGTCCGATCCGGATGAAAATGCCTATATTTTGATTAAAGACGAACCCGCTGCCATTCGGCGAAAAATTGCTCGTGCCGTTACCGATTCCGAAGCACATTTTTGCTATCGACCGGAGCAGGCGGGACTGATGAATCTCATCAACCTCTATGCAGCCTATGCGGAATGTGCGCCGAAGAATGTGGTGGAACGCTTCCACGACAGTGACTATGCCACCTTTAAGCGTGCGCTGGGCGATCTGATCGTGGAAAAGATGGAACCCATTCGCCAGCGTTTCTTAACGCTGATGGCGGATAAGAAAGAGATTGAGGCGATTAGTCGTGATGGCGCCCTTGCTGCGCAACGAGCGGCACGCCGGACGCTTTCCAAGGTCTATCGAAAAGTGGGACTATTGCAATAGCTTAAAGGTAATAAACTTAAAGGTAATAAAAAGGAGGTGCCGTTATCGGCACCTCCTTTTTTCTTTCCTATAGTGTTGTAGCGTTAGTTTTTCTTTGCTTCCACAACCGCCTGTGCCGCCGCTAAGCGGGCGATGGGCACGCGGTACGGTGAGCAGGATACATAATCCAGGCCCACGCCGTCCAAGAACTTCACCGTTGCCGGGTCGCCGCCGTGTTCGCCGCAGATACCCAAGTGCAGATCCGGGTTTGCTGCGCGGCCGTTCTTCACCGCCATCTTGACGAGTTGACCGACGCCCTTCTGATCCAAGGAGACGAACGGATCACGCTCGAAGATCTTCTTTTCGCTGTATTCCGGCAGGAAGGAACCAGCGTCATCACGGGAGAAGCCGAAGCTCATCTGCGTTAAGTCGTTGGTACCGAAGGAGAAGAACTGTGCGGTTTCGGCAATTTCACCAGCCAAGAGAGCGGCACGCGGGGTTTCAATCATGGTGCCGACGAGGTAGTCAAGCTTGCGTCCCTGCTCTTCAAAGACCTTCTCCACTTCGTCGCGTACGACTTTTTCGACATAACGATACTCTTTATCATCCACGGTAAGCGGAATCATGATTTCGGGAACGATGCCCTTCACGCCGTCATTCGTAGCGCGCAGCGCCGCCTGCATGATGGCGCGAGCGAGAGAGGCGTAGATGGACGGCCAAGTGATGGCTAAGCGCAGACCGCGGTGACCGAGCATCGGGTTGGCTTCTGCCAAGGCATTCACACGCGCTTTGACTTCGTCCAGAGAGATGTTCATCATGTCTGCAACAACTTGCTGTTCGGCATCCGTGTGCGGCACAAATTCATGCAGCGGCGGATCGAGCAGACGCACCGTCATCGGACGATCGCCGACGATCTTGTACATCTGATAGAAATCTTCTTCCAGCATCGGACGAATTTCATCCAGCGCCTTCTGGCGGGTTTCGTCGTCATTGGAGAGGATCATTTCACGCACAACATTGATACGGTCGCCTTCAAAGAACATATGCTCAGTACGGCAGAGACCGATGCCTTCCGCACCGAACTCAATCGCTTGTTTGGCATCGCGCGGCGTATCGGCGTTGGTGCGCACCTTGAGACGTTTGATCTCGTTGACCCAACCCATGAATTCACCGAAATCGCCGGTAAGTGCCGGCGCTTCAGTCGGCAGTTCGCCGGCATAAACGGCACCGGTGGAGCCATCGAGAGACAACGTATCTTTTGTCGTGAAGACCTTGCCGTTGATGGTGAGTGTCTGGGCATCATAGTCGATGCGCAGATCATGAGCACCAGAAACGCAGCACTTACCCATACCGCGAGCAACAACGGCTGCATGGGAGGTCATGCCGCCACGAGCGGTGACAATACCCTGTGCCGAAACCATACCGCGGAGATCTTCCGGTGAAGTTTCGTTACGGACAAGAAGGACGGATTCACCGTTTTGCGTGCGCTTTTCCGCGTCCTCCGCATTAAAGGAAATTTTGCCGGAAGCAGCGCCCGGAGAAGCTGCAAGGCCCTTGGTCAGCATGGTCGCATTTTTTAGAGACTCTGCTGTGAAGGTGGGATGCAGCAGTTGATCCAGAGACTTGGGATCGACGCGCGTAATCGCAGTTTCCTTGTCGATTTTTCCTTCATGAACCAGGTCAACCGCAACTTTCAAGGCAGCCTGTGCGGTGCGCTTGCCGTTACGGGTCTGCAGCAGGAAGAGCTGTTCATCCTGGATGGTGAATTCCATATCCTGCATATCAGCATAGTGATCTTCCAGAAGGTGTGCCGTCTTCACGAATTCTTCATAGACTTGCGGCATTTCTTCTTCCAGATGAGCGATGGTGGACGGAGTACGGATACCGGCCACGACGTCTTCACCCTGCGCGTTGATGAGGTATTCGCCGAAGATTGCATTTTCGCCGGTAGCCGGGTTACGCGTAAAGGCAACACCCGTACCGGAGGTATCGGACATATTACCGAAGACCATCTGCTGCACGTTAACGGCGGTGCCCAGATCGTCGGAAATTTCATTCATCTTGCGGTACAGAATGGCGCGTTCATTGTTCCAGCTTTCGAAAACGGCTGTAATGGCTTTTTCAAGCTGTTTACGCGGATCCTGCGGGAATTCTTCGCCGGTCAGTTCCTTATACAGAACCTTGTACTCTTCGGCGATCTCCTTTAACTGTTCCGCGCTGAGTTGATAGTCCTGTTCCACGTTTGCTTTTTCTTTTTCTTTTTCCAAAATCGCTTCAAACTTGTTTCGATCCAGACCGATGGCAACATCGGAGAACATGGTAATAAAGCGGCGATAGGAGTCATACGCCCAGTGCGGATTGCCGGATTTTTCGGCAACGGCTTTGACGGAAACATCATTCAAACCGAGGTTTAGAATGGTATCCATCATGCCCGGCATAGAAATAGGGGCACCGGAGCGGACAGAAACGAGCAGGGGATCGGACTCGTCGCCAAATTTCTTTCCGGTGGTCTCTTCGAGATGCTTCATGTGCTCACGGATCTCTTCCTGCAATTCCGGCCAGAGTTTTTGCTCTTTTTGGAATTCAGTGCAGGCTTCCGTCGTGACGATAAAACCTTGCGGCACACGAATGCCCAAATTGGTCATCTCGGCAAGGTTCGCACCTTTTCCACCGAGAAGAAGGCGCTGGTCGCGATTGCCTTCCTTAAAGTCATAAACAAATTTCTTTCCCATCGTTAGATGTTCTCCTTTCTTCGGGTCAAGCCCGTGTTGCAGGATGCTACGGTATTGGGGCGGTGCCAATCGGCTTACCGATTGGAAGAGGCAGTGCACAACGCTCTCTGCCACACACCCTTCCATCTATACCCTGCGGATCCTTTCCGTCATCAGCATTCCACAAATATTCTGCGCGACCGGTACTTTTCTATTTTCCGCGTGAAGAAAACCTTTGTACATGGCTTTTTAATAACGACAGAGCGACTTTTCAGTCACTCGGGAAAACAGGAAAATCTAAGTTACGCTCACCTAAAATCCTACCACAAAATCGACAAAAAATAAACAATACGCAAAGGAGACGCCAAGACAAACGGACAGAAACCATTGATAGGAGACCAAGAAAAAGATAGTGAGAATTCCTATGGCGCGACGCAGAGGTTTCCACGCCACGTGTTGAGTATGGTAAAATGAGAAAATGAACGAAGGAGGACGAAATGAAACCATCAAAAGCATCCGGAGAAAAGAAAAACAACAATGCGCAAGGCAGACACCAGGGTCGCGCCCTGTGGATCCGTGTTCTTGCCTTGATTCTGGCCGTGTCCATGGTATTGGGCATTTTAGTCGTTGGCGTGGGCTCGTTCGGTTTTTAACAGATCTTTGGCATCCAAGGAGGCAAGATGAAAAATTTAGAGAAAACCTACGATCCGAAATCGTTTGAAGATCGTATTTATAAGTCGTGGGTGGAGGATGGCGATTTTAACGCCGACGTACATAGTAAAAAGCCGTCCTATTCGATCGTGATGCCGCCTCCCAACGTGACGGGACAACTGCATATGGGCCATGCCATGAATAACACGTTGCAGGACATTCTGATTCGCTGGAAGCGTATGTCCGGCTACGAGGCCTTGTGGGTACCGGGTATGGATCACGCGTCAATTTCAACTGAGAGCAAGGTTGTCCAGAAGCTGGAGAATGAGGGCAAGAAAAAGCAAGATATCGGTCGCGAGAAGTTCTTGGAAGAAGCCTGGGACTGGTCGCACAAATATGGCAATCGCATTCGGGAACAATTGAAAAAGTTGGGCGTTTCCTGCGACTGGTCTCGCGAACGTTTCACGTTGGACGAGGGTTTGTCCCATGCGGTGTATGAAGTTTTTGCGGCTCTCTATAAAGAAGGCTATATTTATCGCGGCGATCGCATCGTGAACTGGTGTCCGAAGTGTGGCACGGCCATTTCCGACGCAGAAGTGGATCATGTAGACGATGCCGGACACTTATGGCATATTCGCTATCCCTATAAGGATGGCGACGGCTATTTAACCGTAGCCACAACGCGCCCTGAGACCATGCTGGGCGACCTTGCGGTGGCCGTGAATCCGGAGGATGAGCGCTATCGCGATCTCGTGGGCAAAAAAGTGATTTTACCGCTGGTGGGCCGAGAAATTCCTGTCATTGCCGATGATTACGTGGACATGGAATACGGCACAGGCTGCGTAAAAATCACGCCGAGCCATGATCCGAACGACTTTGCCGTGGGCGATCGGCATCAATTGGGACAGTGCGTTGTGATCAATACGGACGCTACGATTGCAGAAGGCTACGCCCCGTACTCAGGACTGGATCGCTTCACGGCGCGTAAGCGCATGGTGGAGGATCTGGAAGAACAGGGACTCTTGGATCATGTGGAGGATCTGACGCATGCCGTCGGCCACTGCGAACGTTGCGGTACCGTGATTGAACCGTTGCTGTCCAAGCAATGGTTTGTCGCGATGAAAGAATATATTCAAGGGGCTAGAGATGCCCTGGATAACGGAGAACTGAAACTGGTTCCGTCTCGTTTCAGCGGCATCTATAACAACTGGGTGGACAATATCCACGATTGGACGATTTCCCGGCAGCTTTGGTGGGGACATCGTATCCCGGTGTATTACTGCGACGAGTGCGGCGAAATTGTCGTTGCAGAGCACGGGCCGGAAGCATGCCCGAAGTGCGGACACAAACACTTTACGCAGGATCCGGATACGTTGGACACATGGTTCTCATCGGCGCTGTGGCCGTTTTCAACACTTGGCTGGCCGGAGAAAACAGCCGATTTGGAAAAATTCTTCCCGACGGATACCTTGGTGACCGGCTACGATATTATCTTTTTCTGGGTGATTCGTATGGTGTTCAGCGCCAAGCACTTCATGGGCAAATCCCCATTCTCACACGTGTATTTCAACGGCCTGGTTCGCGATGAATTGGGACGCAAAATGTCCAAATCGCTAGGTAACGGTGTTGATCCGTTGGAAGTGATTGATCAATACGGCGCAGACGCCCTGCGCTATACGCTGGTTACAGGTAACACGCCGGGCAATGATACGCGTTTCTCCGAAAAGCGAGTGGAGGCCAGCCGAAACTTTGCCAATAAGATTTGGAATGCGACGCGTTTCATTCTGATGAATGTGGACGACGAAGGAACGGAAGAGCCGGATCCGACAAACCTGACGTTGGAAGATCGCTGGATTCTTTCTTCCTTAAATACGCTGGAAGAAACGGTCAATAATAATCTGACACAGTTTGAAATCGGCATGGCAACACAGGCCATTTACGACTTCACCTGGTTCTCCTTCTGCGATTGGTATATCGAAATGGTGAAGGAACGTCTTTATGGCGATGATCGGGCCGCCAAAAAGCAGGCGATGAGCGTGCTGTTGCACGTCATTCGTGCGGTGGTGCGTCTGTTGCATCCCATCATGCCCTTTATCACCGAAGAAATCTGGGCTGCGTTGCCGGGCACGGAAGGCAAGATCATTCACGCCGCCTATCCGACCGCAGACGACACGTATCGCTTCCCGGAAGAAGAAGCAGCGATCGATCGCGTCTTGCGCGCGATTACGGCCATTCGAAACGAACGCCAATCGCGCAATATTGCCCCCTCCAAGAAGGGAAAAGTACTCTTTTATGCAGCGGATGCCAAAACCCGAGCTATGCTGGAGGAGATGAAGAGTCGTATCATGACGCTGGCTTCGGCAAACGAGGTACAGATTCTGGATACGGATCCGCAGCTTGAGGATGCGGCCACCGTGGTGCAGGAGCAGATGAAGATTTATGTGCCGCTGGCCGGTCTCATCGATTACGATGAAGAGATTGCTAAACTGACGAAGGAGAAAGAACGTGTGGAAGGGGAGATAGCCCGTCTGCAGAAGAAGCTCTCCAATCAGGGCTTTGTTGACAAAGCGCCTGCGGCTGTGGTCGAAAAAGAACGCGAAAAATTGGCGGGATATGAAGGCATGCTGCCTGAATTAAAGCAAGCTTTATCGGATACGCTAGCCATGGCTGACAAGAATCATTGACAGACAATGGTTTTCATGCTAGTATCTTCTTTAGGTCATATTGATCTAAGTAAAAAACTTTGGAGGAAATTGTAACATGGTTAAAGGTACTGTTAAATGGTTTAGCGCAACGAAGGGCTATGGATTTATCTCTACGGAAGATGGTAATGATGTGTTTGTTCACTTCTCCGCCCTCCCGGATACTGGTGAATTCCGCACATTAGATGAAGGTCAGAGCGTCCAATTCGACATCGTCGACGGCGAAAAAGGACCGCAAGCAGCAAACGTTCAGAAATTATAATCGGCAACGATTCTTATAGATGGATGAAATGCTACAAAAGCCGGTGTCGTAAGACACCGACTTTTTTTGTCTCAGAAATCGGAAGGGGCCTATGAGAAATCAAGAGGGTAAAACAAAATCGGATGTGCTGTTACGTGCCATGGATGAAGCGGGCCATGTTCGTTTCTTCGTGGCCGACACCCGCAATATGGTGGAAGAGATGCGAAAAATTCATCATGCTTCCTTCACGGCAACAGCAGCGATGGGACGTCTGTTAACCATGATGACGTTGCTTTCTTTAAGCCTGGATAATGATGGCGATGCCCTGACCGTGAATATTAAGGGCGACGGCCCCGGTGGCTATTTGGTCGGCCTTAGCGATGTACCCGGGGAAGCTCGCGTTACGGCACAAAATCCTGAAGCGGATTTGCCTTCGCGCACGACAGACGGCAAACTCGATGTGGGTCGTTGGGTCGGACGGGATGGTACGCTATCTTTTGTGCGCAGCTATGCGCTCAAGGAGCCCTTCTCGGGCATCACACCGCTCGTCAGCGGTGAAATCGCGGAAGATTTTGCCCAATACTTTTATCAATCGGAGCAAACCGCAAGCGTCGTATCGTTGGGTGTATTGGTAGCACCGGATGCCACCGTACAGCAAGCAGGCGGCATTTTTCTGCAGCTCATGCCGGATTGTACCGATGAAGAGGTGGGTCGATTGGAAACGGCCGTTGGCCAAATGCCCTCCATCACAAAAATTCTGGACCAGGGATTGTCACCGGAAGAGCTGTTGCAACGGTATTTTGCTGATTTCCATCCGACAGTGACCGAACAGCATACCCCACACTACGCCTGTCACTGCAGTCGCGAAAAAATGCATCGCGCCTTGCTTTCTCTGGATGTCGGTTCACGGCGCACGTTGGCCGAAGAGAATCACGGCGCCGAAGTGGTGTGCGACTTCTGCCGTAAAACCTATCAGTTCAGTGCCGATGCGCTGAAAAAGCCAGGTGAAACATGGTAGCGGCGTACGTAAACCGCAGACTTCGTGGAGCAATCTTAGGAATGTGCCTCGGGCTTGGGCTTTTGTTTCTAAGTGCCTGCAGTGCCCCTGACGTTGTCGCCAGTCTTGACGGTAAAACCATCTTGACCACGGAGGGCTTGATCGAACAGGCGAAAGCCATGGATCTGTGCTTGCATGAAGGCAAGGCAACCCTTGCCGATCAGTCGGATCAAGACAAGAATCGCTTTTATAAAGACGTCGCGCGTCAAATGATGACGGATGCGCTCATTGCTAAGGATGAGGCGCTTGTAACGAATAGCGATAAACTTTATGCAGATGCGTGGAGTGAAGCCGTACAGCGTTTCGGCGGTGAAAAGGGGCTGCTCGCGCAATTGCAGAACTATCACATCTCCAAAGAGTATTTTTCGGATTCGCTGCGCAGTGTCGCTCGTCAAAAAGCCCATCGCACGGCGTTTCATACGGCTCATCCGGTGACAGAAGATGCTGTAAAAGCATACTTTGAGAAACATAAAAAGGAGAGCGCCCTTTTGACCTACAGCCAGGTCACTGTGCCCACGCGTTCGGAAGCCAAAGAAATAGTGCAAAAACTCAAGAATAGTCCGAAGGAAATTGCTGAATATGAGAGTGTGGTGAACAACGACCTCTTTGAACAAACCACGTTTCATCGCTATACGGATATCGGCTATGACGATCATGACGTGGTTGACACCGATATTTTCACGCAGCCGTTGGGTAGCGTGGCCTTTTATTACGATGCTTCGCGGGAAATTTATGCGGTGGTGTATCTGGAGGGCCGTAAAGATGCATACAAAGATGTGAAACAAGCGGTGCAAAATAAGGTGCAGGAACAGCAATACCTGGAGTATTTGAACGCATTGGCCAAGAAATATGATTTGCGCTGTGATGTTAATTCCGTTCCACAGCAAACAAAACGATGATTTTGCTTGCAGTATAGCCGAAAATGGCAAAAAATAGCGCTTTATGGTTGATTCACCGGGGAGTTTTGGTATAATCTAACTACAGTGTTGAACTGGACATGATTTTAGGGAGGATATTATGAACAAATCTGAATTGATCGCTCAAATCGCAGAAAAAAGTAAATTGACCAAAGCAGAAGCTACCCGTGCTTTGGACGCCTTCACATCGACAGTGGTAGAAGCTTTAGTAGACGGTGAAAAGATTCAGCTGGTTGGTTTCGGTACTTTTGAGACACGTCAGCGCAAGGCTCGTTCCGGCCGTAATCCTCGCAACCCGGAAGAAACCATCGATATTCCCGCATCGATTGCTCCTGTTTTCAAGGCAGGTAAAAATCTTAAAGAAGCGGTCAATAAGTAATAGTTTTCTGAGAAGGCGCATGCTGCGGCATGCGCTTTTTTTTTCGCAACGAAGAACGATCGCCATCGGAATCGGGTATAAAACTCTCGTAAGAGTCGAGTCGTCTTGCTGACGAACGCTCGCCATGGCGAACATCGGTATGACGCCAGGAGAATAAGGCGAAACACGAAGGAGGATACGGATGAAGGTTGGTGTTATCGGTGCCGGCACGATGGGAAGCGGCATTGCTCAAGCTTTTGCACAGGCCGGCCATGAGGTCATGCTGTCGGATATTAAGATTGAATTTTCTGAAGGTGGAAAAAAGAAAATTCAGAAGAATTTGGATCACCAAGTTGCCAAGGGCAGAATGGAGCAGGCCAAAGCGGACGAAATGCTCTCCCGCATTACGCCCTGCCTCAATGATGACCTGAAGGATTGCGATCTGATTGAAGAAGCTGCAATCGAAAACATGAAGATTAAGCAGGAAACCTTCAAGCATTTGGATGAAATTTGCAAGCCGGAGACGCTCTTTGCTTCCAACACCTCTTCTCTTTCCATTACGGAAGTGGGCAAGGGACTTTCTCGTCCCATCATCGGTATGCATTTCTTTAATCCCGCACCGGTTATGAAACTGATTGAAGTGATTCCCGGACTGGAAACACCGGACGAAATGACGGAAAAATTTGTGGAAATTTCCGAGCAATTGGGCAAAACGCCGGTAACGGTAAAGGAAGGCCCGGGCTTTGTTGTTAACCGCATCTTGATCCCGATGATTAATGAAGGCATCGGCATTTATGCCGAAGGCCTGGCCAGTGCAGAAGGCATTGATACGGCAATGAAATTGGGTGCCAACCACCCGATGGGTCCCTTGGAATTGGGCGATTTGGTCGGCTTGGATATTGTCCTTGCCATTATGGAAGTCCTTTACAGTGAATTTGGCGATCCGAAATATCGTCCGCATCCGCTGCTGCGTAAGATGGTGCGTGCCGGCCGTTTAGGTCGTAAGACGGGCAAGGGCTTCTACGATTATTCGAAGTAAACCGTTGGAGCATGAAGCGGCAATACGCGATGGAGGTACCGAAACATCGATACGACCGTTTCATAGAACAAGGCTGGAGAAGGGGATTCGCATGGGCGGATCCCCTTTTGATTAAAAATGGACGTGTATTCGCTATGTTCTTCGGAGAGGAGGTTAGCGATGAAAACCAATGTTATGCGTCGGCTGGATCAGGCAAAGATTCCGTATGCCGACTTTGAATACGATACGAGTGAAGGCATTACACAGGGAACCCGCCTGTGCGACAAAGAGGGGAGAGAACGGGCGCGTTCCTATAAGACCCTCGTCACGCGCGGCACCGAGCTTCATGTATTTGTCGTTCCGGCAGATCATCAACTGGATTTAAAAAAAGCGGCCCGCGCTGCGGGAGAGAAAAAGATTGAAATGATTCAGCAAAAAGAGCTCAAGCCCTTGACAGGCTATATTCATGGCGGTTGTTCACCCATCGGTATGAAAAAAGCATACAGTACTTGGATTGATGCCTCTGCCGAGGACTTGCCTTTGATGGCCATCAGTGGCGGTCAAATCGGCGTTCAAGTAGAAATCGAACCCAAGGCACTTTCCGCTTTCATCGATGCTCCCTTTGCAGACTTAACCGTTGAAGATACAGAGGAATAGGAGGAACTATGGATTACGTAGTCATTACACCGGAACAATTTGAAGTTTCTGATTGGTCGGGCGGTTCCACGACCCAGCTTTATATCGATCCCGCGGGCGACGACTTTAAAAAGCGTCAATTTGCGATCCGCCTTTCGTCCGCTACCTTCACGAGCACCGGCTCGACTTTCAGCGACTTTTCCGGTTATCAACGCATGATTTTTCCTTTGGTAGGCAGCCTCAGTGTCGATCATTCGGATCAGGGCAAACCTCTCTATGCGCGTCAATTGAAACCCTATGAAATCGAGAACTTTTCCGGCTCCTGGACAACAGAATCCACCAATACAGAGGACTGTGTGGACTTCAATTTGATCACGCGTGACGATCTCGTGTCACACACCACGGTGTTGTGCGAGGCGGCCGACTACGCACCGCATCATGCAGGTACTTTGTTGCTCTACTCTCGCAGCGCGTTTTCGGTAGAAGCCAAAGAAAAGAAGTCAGAAGAAACCACGCAGGTATCCGTTGATAAGGGCTGCCTGTTAAAAATTACCGAATCGGCAATTCTCTATCATTTGCATATTACGCCCGGCGACGAACCGGTTGTCATTGGCGAAGTCAGCGCCGTAGAAGAATAGGGGAAGACATGAAAGACTGGAAAGAAATCTTGTTAAAAAGTCTTGCCGCAGGCATTATGATTGCCATTGGCGGCGCTGTTTTCCTGGCACAAAAGAATCCTATTATCGGCGCACTCTTTTTCACCGTCGGTCTCTTTACCATTGTGGAGTTTGGCCTTTTCCTTTTTACCGGAAAGGCCTGCTATCTGTTGCAAACGGATGCGGCTACCAACTGTCGTTTGCCTTTTATCTGGATCGGGAACTTTCTTGGCACCGGCTTTATAGCGCTTTTGCTTCGCTTGACGCGACTGGCTCCGGCAATGACGGCTCGTGCACAGCAGATGGTCTCGATGAAAATGGCGGATTCCTTGCTGAGTCTTTTCCTCCTCGGTTGCTTCTGCAACTTGCTCATCTATATTGCCGTTGAGGGCTACAACCACAGCCGCTACGAAATCGGCCGTTATCTGGCCCTTTTCTTCGGCGTTGTCGTATTCATTCTGGCCGGCTTTGAGCACTCCGTAGCCGACATGTTCTATTTCTGGATGGCTGATGCTTGGAATCTCCAAGGCTTTATCGCCATTCTTGTGATTACCGCCGGCAATATCGTAGGTGGTGCTTTCCTGCCAACGCTGCGGCAGCTGGCAGAATCAAAAACAACTTCTAAATAATGCATTGGACGGGTCGCTTTCCTTTTACTCTCTAATTTTTTTCCAAAAGAAAGCGATCCCTTTTGTGATGAAATCTTTTTCCTGGGTACAACTGCAGTAGGCGATGGGGTAACAGAAAGGAGGAGACTACGCAGAAATTATTGGGCAAAGAAGTTAATGCGGAGATAAAACAAAAGATACGCGGCATTCGTGAGCAGTGTCCGGTGAAGGACGTGCTGCCGACGCTGGCAGTGGTGCGCATTGGCAACAATCCTGGCGATATCAGCTATGAAAAGGGCATTCGCAAGACGATGGATGCGTTATCCATGGCGGTTTGCTCGGTAGGCTTGTCGCAGGAGACCGGCGAAGAAGAACTGGTGGCGACGATTGAAAAATTGGCGGAAGATGAAGGGATTCACGGCATTCTGCTGATGCAACCCTTACCCCAGGGCATAGATGTGGATCGCGTGAAGGCTACCATACCTCCTTCGAAAGATGTGGATGGGGCGACGTTCGATAATCTGGGACGTGTCTTGGCGGGGAATACGGAAGGCTATTCGTATTGTGCGCCGAGTGCGGTGATGGCGTTGCTGGACCATTACGAGATCCCTCTGAAGGGAGCAAATGTTGTGCTGATCGGCAGCGGCCTGGTGGTTGGGCGTCCGTTGGCATTGCTACTGGCGGATCGCTTTGCAACAGTCACGATGGCAAACGTTTACTCCAAAGATGTTCCGGAAATGGCCCAAAAGGCGGATATTCTGATTTCAGCCTGCGGTGTCGCGGGACTGGTGGACGCCACCTATGTCCATGAAGGGCAAATTGTTATTGATGTCGGAACAAGCCGCAAAAACGGGAAGATTTGTGGCGATGTGAATTGGGAAGAAGTGGCGCCCATTGTGAAGGCAGTCACGCCGACGCCAGGTGGCATTGGCAGTATTACGACACATATTTTGGCGCTGCATTTGATGCTGGCATGTGCAAGAGCATGTCAGAGTAAATAAGAAAGAAAGGAAGGACGTATGGCACAGGACTTAAAACGTAAAGAACATGAAGCGGTACGACAGGCAGTGGGCATTTACGATTTTACGCATCAATTGTTGGAAGTAACGGGCAAAGATGCCGGAGTCTTTCTGGATAAACTCTTTGTCAACGGCTTTTCGAATGCCAAAGTAGGACAAGCGAAATACACCACCATGCTCAATGAAGAGGGCATCATAGAGGACGATGTGATTATTTTCCGTCTCAGCAATACCTGCTACTGGATTTCGACGTTATACATTGATAAAATGATCGCCCATTTCGATGCGGTCAAAAAAGAGGAGGATGTTGCCTATCGCAATCGGACGCCGGAAACGTCCATGATTGCCGTGCAAGGACCGGATGCGCACAAGGTGCTGAATCGTTTGCTGGCAGAACCGGTGGATGATGTAAAACACTTTTATATGGCGGATAACCGACTGGGCGACCAAGAGATCAAAGTGGCACGCAGCGGCTTTACCGGGGAACTGGGCTATGAGCTCTATATTCAGCCGGACACGGTGGAAGAGACAATGAAAGCCCTGGAAGAAACAGGCAAAAAGGTGGGCGTATCGGTGACGCGCATGACCACGGATGCCATTTTGACCAGCCTGCCGCGTGAGAAGGGCTACGTGCTCATGAGTGACTTGGAAGGCACCAATCCGCTTGAAGTCGGCTTTGACTGGACCGTGAATTGGAAGAAAGATTTCATTGGTAAAGCAGCGCTTGAAAAGGTAAAAAAGGAAGGCGCCAAACGCGCCTTACTGGGCTTCAAGACGGCGAAGGCGGACTTGGCTATTGAAGCAGGCACACCGGTGAAAAAAGAGGGAGAAAACATCGGTAAAGTGACCGTCTTTACGGAAGGCTATAGTGTAGGCGGCGGCATCGGCTATGCATTGGTCGATTTAGCTAAGGCGAAAAAGGGCGATACCGTCACTATTGGCGAGGTGGAAACAGCATTAACCGATCGCGTTTTCTACGACCCGGACGATGAGCGCATGAAGGGCTGAGACGCTCAAATGGTTAAGGAAGTATTCAATAAAATGGCGGCACTTCAACGTCTTTACCGCTGAAGTGCCGCCATTTGTTTTTAACGGAGGAAGCGCATCCCTCTATAACAATCATCGATTCTTTTAATCTTCGCGTACCACGCCCATCTCTACGGCAATCTTTGCGACCTGCTCAGCTACCGCATCGGCAACCCCTTCTTCGAAGGGGCCAGGAATGACGTATTCTTCCGACAGCTTGTCTTCGGGAACTAAATTTGCTAGCGCGTGTGCCGCTGCCATCTTCATTTCCTCGTTGATCACCGTAGCATGCACGGAAAGGGCGCCTTTGAAGAGACCCGGGAATGCCAGAACGTTGTTGACCTGGTTCGGATAATCGCTACGACCGGTGCCCACGACACGTGCGCCGGCTTCGCGTGCATCTTCATAGGTGATCTCCGGATCCGGGTTGGCCATGGCAAAGATGATCGGATCACGGCGCATGGAGCGCACCATATCCTTGTTGATTTTATTCGGTACGCTGACGCCGATAAAGATATCTGCCTTCTTCATGGCTTCTTCAATGGTCAGATCTTCACCATCGTTATTCGTGATCTGTGCCAAGTCACGATACAGCGGATTCGTATAGGTATCCGCATGCTTGCGATTCAAAATGCCCTTGCTGTTAAAGCCGTAGAAATTCGCAATGCCCAGTTTCTGCAGCATGCGAATGATGGAAGAGCCTGCCGCACCAACGCCGGAAATGACCACATTGCATTCCTCCGGCTTCTTATGCACTAATTTCAGCGCATTAATAACCGCTGCCGTTGTAATGATGGCGGTGCCGTGCTGATCGTCATGGAAAATAGGAATATTGCATTCTTTGATTAAAGTCTGCTCAATTTCGATGCAGCCCGGCGCTTTGATGTCTTCCAGGTTGATGCCGCCATACGTGGGAGAAATGGCTTTCACGATGTTAATGATTTCCTTCGGATCTTCCGAATCAATCAAAACCGGTACGGCATTGACGCCGCCGAAGCGTTTAAAGAGTGCACATTTGCCTTCCATAACCGGCAAGGCAGCTTCTGCACCGAGATTGCCCAGTCCTAAGATGGCCGTGCCGTTTGTCACAACAGCGACGGTATTGCCTTTCCAGGTGTAGTCATAAATGGATTTGGGATTTTCAGCAATGGCACGGCACGGTTGTGCGACACCCGGCGAATACATCAAAGACAGATCATCTTGTGTTTCCAGCGGTGCCTTGAGCTCCGTGCTCATTTTTCCTTTTAGCTTTTTATGAAGCTCCAGTGAGCGTTCAAATACATCTTTCACGGACAGACTCCCTTCCTTTTTCCTGTTTTCCTGCGCGTATCGCGCTCGATCTCTTTTCCTCTATAGAGTAACGCATTTTAACGTCCTTGCCAACGGAGGGCAACGATTTCTCAGACCATCCCAAAGCCCAGCAAAAACTGCATTCTCTCATCATGGCGTAAAATGGGGTATCCTAAAGTAGAATGCATGAATATGAATCTGCCCTCTCGGCAGTTAAGAAAACGTTCAAAAACGGAAAGGAAATCTTATGGAAATTTCACAAGACTTATTTGAACGCTTGGTCGATATACGACGCACCAGCAATCGCTTTATGGTCACCTCAGGCATTGAAATTACCGATGCCAGAGAAGGCACCGCCACCACGCGCTTAGTCACCAATGCCGAACAGCATCAGAACCCCCAGGGCGTGGTGCAAGGCGGCGTTCTCATGACCATGGCCGACGCTGCCATGGCTACCGCCCTTGTCGTCTATAACGATAAAGTTGCCACCATCGATATGAACTATCACTTCTTAGGTGCCGTTCACTCCGGCGACACCGTTCTCTGCCACGCCAGAATCATTAAACCCGGCCGACGCATCCTGGTAGCGGAAGCACATCTCTACGTGGGCGAACGCCTCGTCGGACATGCCACCGCTACTTTTGCGAGATCAGGAAAGAAAATGATTGAGGAATGATCCGACGTCTTAACGGTCTGCGCGTGCGAAGGCGTTTTTCATCAGACGACTGGTGACTTCGAGGACATTATCCAAAGCCGTATCGGTTTCTTCACGCAACATCTTGGCAATGGCTTCGTTTGCTTCTTCCAGCAGAGAAGCGCTGTCTTCATAGCTCATATCTTTTTCGAGCACCAACTTATCCCATTCTTCCAAAAGCTTGTAGCTGCGCCAGCCGACATTTTCCTGATAATGTTCGACATGGGCGATGTTTTGCGAAAAGTGGGGGTCGGACAGAGCGGCCATCAGGCGGCTTGCCCAGTAGAAGCTATCGGTGGATACATGCGCCGGCGTATAGGTGAAATAGTGCGGCGCACGGTTCACATTGACATAGAGCGGGCAGAAGGCGTTAAATACATTGCTGGCAAAGGTGACCCATTCGATCGTGCGGCAAGATTCGGGCATGTAGGGACGAATCTGTACGCAAGCAAGCTGCGAATTGCGATTGATACCAATGGGACGGAAGAGACCGTGCAGGGAGGTATCGCCCTTGCTGCCGTAGGGATCGTAGGGCGTGCCCTGATAATGGTTGGAGAGGATTTCCTTGACGTCTTCGACGGTAATCTTGCGCTCGGCAACACGGCACCAGGGAATATCGTCGGCGGTCGGACGATAATCGGCATCCAAACCGTCCCAGCGATTTTCCGTCGGATTGAGGAATCGCTGCGCGACCCAGGCACGCGGGGTGTTGTAGACGTGATCGGCATCCGAGTGGCTGCCGAAGGCGTCACGCGGGTTGAAGTCCTGATCAAACGAGAGATTCAGATGATGCTTCTCCATGAACTCCTTGAGGTCCTCGGAGCAGAGATAGTCTTTTTGTGCGCCATAGGCGTCTTCGAAATCGAAATGGTCGAGGCCCAGCTGATTGGGCATGATGACATAGCAATCGTCCGGGACACGCCGTGCTATCCAATGATGGCCACCGATGCTCTCAAGCCACCAGATTTCATTGACATCCTGAAAGGCAATGCCGTTGTTTTCATAGGTGCCGTATTTCTCAAGAAGGGAGCCTAAGCGCAGCACGCCTTCACGGGCGCTTTTGATATAGGGCAACACGATAGTGACCATATCTTCTTCGCCAATGCCGCCGGCAACTTCCGGTACATAGCCTTCTTCGCCTTCTTTGCCCTTGGCAGGAATGTATTCCACCATGGGATCAGCGCCCTGAACGCGCACATTGGTGGTGAGCGTTTCGGTTGCGGACATGGAGACGTTGCAGGTATTTACGCCCACGGCGGCCCATTGACCGATTTTCAAATTGGCATCCGGCATGGCCGTGTAGCGCATCGGATTTTCCGGAAGGGGAATCTCCACATGAGACAGCACAGAGCGATAGACTTTCGGCTGATTTTCCGGCAGAACAACCTCAAAGCGCTTTGCTGTAAAGCCGTCGCTGCCGCAATCTTCGTTGCGCGCAACCAATGTGGAACCGTCATAACTGGCCTTTTTACCGACCAAAATAGTTGTACAAGCCATAGCAATCCTTTCTATTCTATGTTTCAGAGCAGTGAAATATTTAAGGGACAGCAAAAAGGGATCGGTTTGCTGACCGACCCCATTATAAACGATACATCGCAGAAAAGGCACGTTGCCGTCCATGATAGATGATCCCTCGCGGGACCTGTACCGTGCGCAGTTCTCTTGCCAATGGCATCATCGAATGCTTTGCATCAGCTTTTGCATCACGGCATAGGAGGGCATGGGCATGACGCCCGTAATGTCCTTGGGAACGCCTTTTACCGGAAAGAGAGAGGTGTCCGCGGTGCCCGCAGCAATCGTGCGAAAACCGTGATTTTTCCAAGCCATTGCCTGCACTTCTTTTGTCAGAAGCGCATCCATGCCCTTCTTGCCATTTTCCGTTAACGCCACATAGACGTGATCCGCCCAGACGGTGGGAGTAGGATAAAGCAGGACCAGATCGCTCTTGACCTGCTGAAACAGATCGGGTTCCATGCGGGTGAGTTCCAAAATCTGATTTTCATAGCCGGCCACGATGGGATAGGCGCCGACGCCTTGCTTTAAAAATTGGTTAAACATATCGCTCGAAGAGGATTGCATATGGCCGATCTCTTGATAGATGCGGCGCACGGTTTCTTCGACCTGCGGCAGGGAATCTTCGGTGACCACCTTGCCGTTATTGATGCTGTTGGCCAAGAGGCCGAGGAACATATTTCCAGAGTTCGAGGCATTCGGATCTGTGGTGTCCACCAGCACATTGCCGTAGAGCTGCGGCAGACCGATACTTTCCCAACTCGTGCCTTTGGCAATCAGTGCCGCCAGACTTTTCATATTAACGTAATAAATCCCTTCGCGCTGCGTCACCACCTTTTGCTTCATCAGAGCGTCCACCACCGGTTTACGGGAGTAAAGCACCAGTGGCGTATTGAAGATGATATCGCTGGCGACGGCGGTGCCGCCCTGTTCCTTGTAGATTTCAGCAGCCATCTTACTGGCTGGGAAGAGGTAGTCATAGTTTTCTGCATTGTGATTCTGTGCGGTTTCCACCGCCATAGCGATGGAGCCGGCTTTGCGATAATCCACGTTCAGGTGATTTTTCTTCTTCATCGTGTCCAGAAATTCCTGACTCTGAAACAGGCCGATTTTTTCGCCGCCAAGCAGACCGTTAATGGCTACATCCTTCGGCTGATTCGCAACAAAAAAGATATAAATGGCGGCCACTACGGCCACAATGCCCAATATTCCGACGCCGATCCATTTGTTCCGGTTCATTTGCGTCCTCCTCCCATTTCGATCGTCTCTTCCAGCAGATCGGACTCTTCTTCCAAATCCTGTATCGCATCCAGGTGGTACCCATCGCGCTGATTGGTGAAGAGCGTTTGCAGATATTCGATCGCCGTAAACGTTTTGGTGCGAATGGCACTGAAGGTATCGTCCGAAATGTGTGCATTCTGCATTTCCACATAGTTTTTGAGGATGCGATTGGCCGTGGACAGGTAGTATTCCAGAAAATGCTCGGAAGGCAATATCTTATCCGGATGTCCGGTCAGATAGAAGAAGATATCCATGCCCACACGCACTAAACTATCGATTTTTTTGAAGAGAGCGCCATCGGTGATGCGATATTGCAATTGGCGCATTTCATCTAAATTTTTGCGGGTTTCTCGAAACACACGAAGCGCTTCCTGCCCGTTTTGGATCTTATACACGGGCGTCGTACCGATACGATCCACCGAGCGCGTCATAAATTGCAGAGCAACGGTTAATCCGGCGCCGATCAATAGAGCTATGGGAAAAGCCCAATGCAGCACCAGCAGTAAAAACAGGAACACCAGAGAACCGACGATACCCGCTAAGACCGATTTTCCGATGCCTTCACGCGGTGTGGCACCGTTCGAGGCATCCAGCTCTGCCCGTGCATCCGCTTCCTTTTGCGCCGACAGGATGTGTTTAATACGATCAAAGAATTTCCCGGCCATCAGTTATATCCCTTTACAGCGCGGAACGCCTGAATAAGATTTTCCCGCCCGTCAAATGTTCTTGCTTTGGTCAGCTCCGCCAAACGCTTCATCTCGTCTTCATCCGCACTGCCAAAGAGAATCGGAAAAATTGGAATACCGAGATTTTTCTCTTCATAAGAGCGGTTAAAATCCTCGAATGTCATGCTGCCATTGGCCTGCCCGTCCGTCATCAATACGATCGCAGGAATGTAATTTTGGAGCAGCTCGGCATGCTTTGCGTAATAGTCCATCGCATAGTCTAAGGCTTCATACAGCGATGTACCGCCGCGAGGTTGAAAATCCTTCGCATAGTTGTACAGTTCTGTTTGATCGCTGCCGATCGCCTCTTTTTCCCGATGCACATCTGACGCAAAGGGCACCAGGACCGTCTTATCCTTGGACGTCCCTAAGAGCAAATCTTTCTTGGCATTTTCCGGCAATAGAATTTCCTGTAGCGCATACATCATGGCGTTGTAGCCCGTACCTCTCATGCTGCCCGAATAATCCAATACGTAAATCGTATACGCAGGCTTTTTAAAGCTCGTCTGATAGAGATCGAGCGCTTGCGTGATCACAGCGTTTTGCGGTAAACGAATGGGCGCCAAGAGGCGATCCGGCTGAATACCCCATTCCTTTTTATACAATCCTTGATTTTGCTCGCTCACTTTTCCGAACGCATTGCGCTTACCGGTTCGTTCGATTTGCGCCTGGCCTGCATTGCTCAATAAATAGTTTTGAAAATCCAGAAAGTCCTTCTCTTTTTTCGCATTGCCCTTATCCACATAGGCCAGTGGCGAATCCGAGAGAGAAATGCCATCTACAGGATAGATGGCAGTAAGCGGTTCCTGCCCCTTAGCAACAAGCTGCTGATTGGTTTGAATGATGAGCTGTTCATAGTTCACCATCGCATCAAATCCGCCCTTTAAGAACAAATCCACGAGCCAGTTGGACGACCCGGAGGAGCGATTAACGCCCGTCAAAAATTTCGTAATGCGTTCCTGCAATTTCGGATTCTCCAGATCCTCTTTGGAAATACCGTCTTTCGGGGTATCCGACAATGCCGTTAGAAACGCCAGATACGCACTGGCACCAGAGTTAGATTGCGTTGCCGACGTCATGGCAAATTTTAATTTGCCGTCGCTGATGCATTTTTCAATTTCTGCCATCGTCACATCGTTGCGATCCGCGAGGCCCAGTTCTTTAGCCAGGGAGGCGCGAATCCCGAAAATCACCGGTGTTACCGCGATGGTCTCCATATGCTTGAGCACATGGTTTTTGTCACCCATATTGAGCCACAATAAGGAAGCCGGCCAGACAGCGTCGTAGGGATTGTCTTTATTATCCAGCAGGCGCATGATATCCAGTGACCCCAGATAGTCGATGGCAATGCGCTTGCCGCTTTCTTTTGCATACGTTTCAAAAATCGGTTCCAGCACTTTCATCTCCGAACCGGCTACGATTTTAAGAGGGTCGCCGGAGCCGGCCTGTGTGGTGAAATCGCTGGAGGAGTGAGTATTGCTGCCGTTTTCTGTATTTTCTTTATCCAATTCATCGCAGGCGGTGAGAAAGAGACAGGGAATCAACACGATGGCGAAGAGCAGTAACAGAGAAGTCCGGGATTTCTTTTTCATTTGGATTCCTTTCGGTTCATATTCCCTTAACGAAAAAACAGGGGATGAAATGCAGGATAAACAAATCTTATTATCCTTTATTATAGCCAATAAACGTTGGAAAATAGCCGTTAGAGAGGCGCCCAGTGTAAAATGCGGGTGATGAATATGTTATAAGTATGTAAGATTTTAATGAAGGCGTTATGGCTTGTGTATGCCGTGAATAACGTAAAGTATGGGGCTCGATCGACGGCCTTTCCGGATTAGGGTAAAATAATGGCTATAAGAAGCGCTTCGGTCTAAGTAAGTTGAGGAAGGAGAATCAGATGGATTGTGTATTTTGCAAAATCGCTAACGGTGAAATTCCAACGGATTTAGTGTATGAGGATGAATGGGTTGCGGCCTTTAACGATATCGAACCGATGGCGCCCATTCATATTCTGTTTGTTCCGAAAAAGCACATTGCTTCTTCTAACGCTTTTGCCCAGGGCGAGGATGCCGTCATTGTTGGCCATATTTTCGAAGCCATTGCTAAGGTAGCCAAAGAGCAAGGCTTTGCGGAAGATGGCTATCGCGTGGTGACCAACTGCGGCACAAACGGCGGACAGAGTGTTCCACATCTGCATTTCCATGTGCTCGGTGGGAAGAAGATTCGCTTCCCGGGCTTTGATCCGGACGCAAAGTAAAACCGAAACGTGGCGGATTATCGAAGGGGATTTTCAAACGCGATCTTACCTCTTGTTTTCACGAAACGTTTCGTTTATAATGCAAGTTACGAAATTAAACCCGAGGGGGGTGAAAATATGCCGGAGGTTCGCGTCGGAGACAATGAATCCATTGAAAGTGCTCTGAAGCGGTTTAAACGTTCCATCGCTCGCGCTGGCACCTTAGCCGAATATCGCAAGCGTGAACATTACGAAAAGCCGTCCATCAAGCGCAAAAAGAAGTCAGAAGCGGCTCGTCGTAAAAATCGTAAAAAGTAGAACTTGAGAAATGGCATCCTTTGGGGTGCCATTTTTTCGTGCCGTGCTGATTTGCTGAAGTTCGGGTATCTAACCCATGAATGGAAGACAAAGGCATAGGCGTGGCACGCCGCAACCCACGGAGAGGAGAGGGTAACGCATCGTGAAGAAAATGCTATGGACGAACAATGAGCATTCCTCCAGGGACTGGGCAGCTTTGTTCGGAGAACTGAACGGGCATGCAAAAGCCATCGGTGACAAATTTGGTGTCAAGATGAAGCTCAAGGAAAACGCACTGGAGCTGTCCGGCGAAGAGTACGATATGGAAGCCGCAGAAAGCGTGATGGACCAGATGTTTGCGGTTATTGCGCGACAGGGCTATATTTCATCGGCGGAGGTAGATTACTTGATTGATATGCAAAATGCCCACGAAGACGTTCCTGTGGAAAAGTTATTAACGGATATCATTACGACGACGGCACAGGGAAAACCGATTCGGGCAAAAACCTTAGGCCAACGCCGCTATGTGGACGCCATTGCCAATAACGGCTTTACCTTTGGCATCGGGCCGGCAGGTACCGGAAAAACATATCTGGCGGTGGCCATGGCGGTGAAGTCGTTTAAGAATAATGAAGTCAATCGCATCATATTAACCCGCCCCGCAGTAGAAGCCGGTGAGAGCTTAGGCTTTTTGCCGGGGGATTTGCAGGAAAAAATCGATCCCTATCTTCGTCCGCTGTATGATTCGCTGTATGAAATTTTGGGGGCAGACAGTTATTTAAAGCTGAAGGAACGCGGACAGATTGAAGTGGCGCCCTTGGCCTATATGCGCGGTCGAACGTTGGATAATTCGTTCATAATTTTGGATGAAGCGCAGAACACGACGAGCGCCCAGATGAAGATGTTTTTAACGCGTATGGGCTACGGCTCCCAAGCCGTCATTACCGGCGATGTAACCCAAATTGACCTGCCGAATGGAAAAACGTCCGGCCTGAAAACCATTCAGAAAATTCTTCGCGATGTGGACGGCGTGGCATTTTGCGAATTTCAACGCACTGATGTCGTGCGCCATCCGCTGGTGCAGCGCGTGATTGAAGCGTTTGAAAAATACGAAAAGACGCAGGAAAGCGATAAAAACGGCAGCGCATCGCATGCGAATCGCAGCAATGCCCGCGGAAGTCATGGCGATGCTCGCGACACAACACGGAGGAAAGCATGAAACTCTGGGTAGATTGCCGTGATGCGTCCATGGACTGGACGGAGGCGGAAGAGGCACGTTTACGGGAAACGCTGGAGAAGGGACTGGAGCTGGAAGGCGTCGAAGGGGATCCGGAAATCTCCGTATCCTTTGTGACGGGCGAAGAAATCCGCACCTTAAATGCGACGTACCGCGGTATGGATCGCGAAACGGATGTGTTGAGCTTTCCGGTGTATGAGGCGGAAGAAATCCCGGAACGGAAACGGCTGGGGACACTTGACGTGTTAGGCGATATCGTCATCAATCGGGAACGCGTGCGCTCGCAGGCGGAAGAATACGGCCACAGTGAAGAACGCGAAATGCTCTATCTTGCGGTGCATTCATTGTTGCATTTACTTGGCTATGATCACGAGGAAGAAGCGGACAAGCGCGTTATGCGCGCTCATGAGGAACGCATTATGCGCGCTCTGGGCGTGTCGCGAGAGGAAGAGCCGGCGGCGTTTCACTCCGGCTATGTTGCGGTGATCGGACGCCCGAATGTCGGAAAGTCAACCCTGATCAATCATCTGCTGGGGGAGAAACTGTCGATTATCTCCAACAAGCCGCAAACCACGCGTCATAAACTGCAATTTATTTACACCGATCAACGTATGCAGGCGATTTTTGTGGATACGCCGGGGGTGCAGATTCCAAAGAATGAATTGGGAGAAACCATGCTGCGTTTGTCGCGCGAGGCGCTGGAGGGCGTGGATGTGTGCCTGTTTTTAACCGATATTTCTTCTCGCATCGGTCCCTTGGATCGCCGCATTTTGGATCATTTGAAGACCATTCATGATATTCCGCTGTTGATGCTGCTTAACAAAACGGACCTGGCTTCACCGGAAATGGTGGAGGCGGAAAAGCGTCGCTATGAGGAATTGGATATTTTCAATGTGGTTTTGCCATTTTCGGCCAAAAAAGGAGAGGATTTAACGCCGCTTCTGGATCGGATTTATCGCGCTCTGCCGGAAGGACCGCAGTATTTTCCGGATGACATGGTGACGGATCGCTCGGAGCGTTTTTTGATTACTGAGCTCATTCGGGAAAAATGTCTGTATCATATGCAAGATGAAATTCCGCATGGTATCCATGTGGGGATTGATACGATGAAACTGCGTCCGGATGGATCCCTCTATGATATTTATGCCACGATATATTGCGAAAAGCCGTCACACAAAGGCATGGTGATCGGCAAGGGCGGCACAAAGTTGGGACGTATCGGACGAGAGGCACGCAAGGACATTGAGAGGTTGCTGGACTGTCACGTGAATCTGAAACTGTGGGTGAAGGTGGATAAGGACTGGCGCCGCAATAAGAAAAAGGTGGAACGGCTGGGGTTTGATTGATCCCGGTTCCCATCGTTAGCAGAGGAAGCCATGGAAGAAAATAAAAACTTAACCGGCATTGTTCTGCAGGCGTATGATGTGCGGGATTCCTCGCGTATGGTGGATATCTTGACACTGGAAGAGGGGCGTCTTTCGGCAATGGTGCGCGGCGCCAAGCGCAATAAAAGTCGTTTTTTGAATCTTTCTGCGCCCTATGTCGAAGGGGATTTTCATTTGGTGCGCGGGCGTTCCACAAACTATCTGAAAGAAGGGACGATCCATGATGCTCATTTCGGGCTGCGCAGCTCGTTAGGCAGACTGACAAGCGCTCGTTTCGGCTGTGAAGCGCTGATGGCGGTCTTACCGGAAGGGGAAGACGCCAATTTATATTATTTGGTGCAAGCGTATTTGAAAGCGCTGGAAGAGGCAGACGAGAACCTGTTGGCACACGGCGTGGCAGCGTATTTTTTGAAGCTGTGTAGTTTTTCGGGCTTTCGTCCCCGGCTGTCGCGTTGTATTTTTGGCGGTGAGTCGGTGGATCCCGAGGATGTGTATTTGGATTATGAGGCGGGCGGCATTGCGTGCAGTGCGCACGCAACGCATGTGCGCTCCGAAAAATTGAGCCGCTTGGAATATGAAGCTATTGGGAATTATATCCGTTTGCCGCTTCGTGCTATAATGAACGCGCGTGAATTTTATGCCGTGGACGGGCGTCGACTGGCACGGATCTGTTTTCGTTATTATGTGACGCATACGGAGCGCCGTTCGTTGGGCTCGCTCCACATGATGGAAGAGCTTTGTCTGCTGTAAAATTACCTGCAACGGGCAGGGAATGGCATGACGAAGTGAAGGAGGAGGAATGAATCTACAGGATATGATTGCTACACTGACAGCCTATTGGTCAGACAAGGGCTGTACAGTGTTGGAACCTTACGATATTGAAAAAGGCGCAGGGACGATGAATCCCAACACCTTTTTACGCGCACTGGGCCCGGAACCGTGGAAAGTGGTCTATGTGGAACCCTCACGCCGACCGGCGGACGGCCGCTATGGGGAAAACCCCAACCGTCTGTATCAGCATCATCAGCTGCAGATCATTTTGAAACCTTCACCGGACAATATTCAGGATCTGTATTTGGACAGCTTGCGCACGATCGGCATTGATCCCCTGGAGCACGATATTCGCTTCGTGGAAGATAACTGGGAATCGCCGACGCTCGGCGCTTGGGGCGTGGGCTGGGAAGTATGGCTGGATGGTATGGAGATCACCCAGTTCACCTATTTTCAGCAAGTCGGCGGCATCTCGTTAAACCCGGAAGCGGGGGAGATTACGATGGGACTGGAACGCATTGCCATGTATATTCAGGGCGTGGATAACGTCTTTGATCTGCAATGGAACGAGCATCTTACTTATGGCGATATTTTCCATCAGCAGGAATACGAAAATTCAAAATATTCGTTCGAAACGGCGGATGTCGAGATGTTGCATGCCCTTTTTGACAGCTATGAAAAAGAGGCGCTGCGCCAGGTGGAAGAAAAACTGGTGTATCCTGCCTATGACTATACGCTGAAATGCTCGCATACCTTCAATGTCTTGGATGCGCGGGGTGCGATTGCCGTGTCGGAACGCAGCCACTATATTGCGCGTGTGCGCGATTTGGCGCGTGCCGTGGCGCAATTGGAGCTGGAGAAGCGTGAAGAATTGGGCTTCCCGCTGCTGAAAGAGTCGGGTGCTCCCGAGGCAGGCACAAAAGAGGAGAAACCGGCAGAAGGAGGACGTGCATGAGCACCTATTTATTGGAATTGGGCGTGGAGGAATTTCCTTCCCGCTTTATTGCCTCCACTAAAGAGCAATTGTTGCAAAATGTGTCCGACGGCTTGCGTGAAGCAGGCCTTCAGGCAGAAAGCACGCGCGTACAAGCCACGCCGCGCCGTTTTGCATTGTGGTTAAACGATATTAAGGCAGCCGATGCAGCCACGGAAGAAGTGGTGCGCGGTCCTTCGAAGAAAGCAGCTTTTGATGCTGATGGCAATCCGACCCGTGCTTTGCAGGGCTTCCTGCGTTCCAAGGGACTGACCGAGGATGCCATCTATATTGAAAACAATGGCAAGGATGATTACGTTTTTGCACGCCTGCATAAAGAAGCCGTTTCTCCCACCGACACATTACCCGGTGTGGTAGAAAATGCCATTCGTAAAATTTCTAACCCCCGTTCCATGCGCTGGGGCGGCAAGAATTTGCGCTTCCTGCGTCCGATTCGTTGGATCGTATCGCTGTTGGACGACAAGGTATTACCGTTGGATTTAGAAGGCATTCCCGTGGGAAACCGTACGAACGGCCATCGCTTTTTGGGTGACAAAAACATCGAAATCCCAAACGTTGAAGCCTATGAATCGATATTGGAAAAGAATTACGTCATTATCGATGAGGGCAAACGACGCGATATCATTTTGCGCGGTTTAAATCGTCTGGCGCGCGAAAAGGGCGGCGTTCCGATGCACAATGAAGAACTGCTGAACGAAGTCGTATTCATTGTGGAGTATCCGACCGTCTTTATTGGCGATGTGCCCCAAGAGTATTTGGCACTGCCGCCGGAAGTGATTATTACACCGATGATGGATCATCAACGGTATTTCCCTGTGGTGGATGACCAAAATCATCTGCTGCCCTACTTCCTCTCCGTACGTAACGGCAACGAAATGGGCTTGGAAAATGTCATCCAGGGCAACCGTAAGGTGTTGATTCCGCGCCTTGAGGATGCCAAGTTCTTCTATCACCAGGATCAGGCACAAAAGCTCGAAGAGTATGTGCCAAAGCTCGAAGAAGTGGTCTTCCATGAGGCGCTCGGCACAATGCTGGACAAAACGAAGCGCTTGGAATCTTTGGGCGTATCTTTAGCCAAACTCTTCTTCTGTGGCCCGTCCATTCAGAAGAATATCGAACGCGCCGCACATCTCTCTAAAGCCGATCTGGTGACCAAGATGGTCGTGGAATTTACGGAGCTTCAGGGAACCATGGGCCGTATTTATGCGGCGGAAGACGGCGAACCCTCTGCCGTAGCTACGGCGATTGAAGAACAGTATATGCCGCGTCAATCCGGTGGTGAGCTGCCGAAGACGACGGCGGGTATGCTGTTGTCGGTGGCCGACAAGTTGGACACCTTGGCCGGACTCTTTGCCATTGATATCAACGTGACGGGGTCCCAGGATCCCTTCGGGCTGCGTCGCGCCGTCATCGGTTTGCTGGACATCATTCAGAAACATTCCCTGCACTTCCATCTGACGACGGCACTGCGTGATGCACTGCTTCTTTATGTGGAACAACAAGGTCTCGTCTTCGATTATGACGATGTTATTTTCCGCGTGAACGACTTTTTCCGCGGCCGTCTGCGTACCAAGTGGCAGGAACAGGGCATTCGCTATGACGTAGCCGATGCTGTTCTGGCTACGGAGGACGACGATTATCTGCGCCTCTCCCGTAAAGCGGAAGCAGTGAATGCTTTGACCGCGGAGGATCCGGAGGATACTTTGATCACGGCGTTAAATCGCGTGGAAAGTATGGCAAAAAATGCCACCTCGGACGAAGTGGACGAGAGCGCGTTGCAGCCGGAAGATCAGGAGATGTTTGCATCGCTGGAACGTGCGGAAGAAATCAACGATGCGATGCAAAAGGATCATTTCCCGCAGGCACTGCAATTGTTAAGAAATTGGATGCCGTTGATCAATACCTACATGGATAACACCATGATTTTGGTAAAGGATGAGAAATTACAGGCTGCGCGCCTGGGCATGCTGGCGCAGGTGAATGCGCTGATTCAAAGTATTTTGGTGCCGCATCATATTGTGCGTGAGTAGAGCGGAGGGCAAACTTGCCCTCCCGCAGGAGGCAGGATGGACCAGACGTTAAAGCGGATGCATATCTATATCGTTTCCGACTCCACCGGTGAAACGGGGGAGGCTATGGCGCAGGCGCTGTCGGCGCAATTTCCGCATTGCTCGGTAACGCTGACGCTTTTTTCGCAATGCCGTAGCCAGGAAGATGTGCGGGCGGTGTTGGATACCATTCCAACAGATGCCGAAGAGGTGGCGCTGGTATTTCATTCTGTTTTAATGCCTGCGGTCGCCGACTTTTTGTGGCAGTATTGTCGGGAAAAGCATCTAGCAGTGGTACCGCTTTACAGTCCGGCGATACACATCATGGAGGAAGCATTGGGGGAGAAGGCGGTTTATCTTCCCGGGCTTTCGCGGGAGATGAATGAAAATTATCTGCATAAAATTTCGAGTATCGAATTTGCCGTACGCTTTGATGATGGGAAAGAACCGGAGACGGGTTTACCGCAGGCCGATATTGTTTTAATGGGTGTTTCGCGGACATCGAAAACGCCCCTGTCCATGTTACTGGCGATAAAGGGCTATCATGTGGCCAATCTTCCCTTAGTGCCGGAAGTTAGACTTCCGCAGGCACTGGATCGGGTAGATCCGCGCAGGATGGTGGGACTGGTGATCGATCCGGAACGCCTCAATGCCATTCGTTCACAACGCTTGCAGACACTGGGACTCAATGTGTCCATGTACGCCGATACGACACGCATTGTAAAGGAGTTAGCCTACGCTGAAACCGTATTTGCACGCTTTGCTTGTCCGGTCATTGATGTGACCCGACAAACGATAGAGGAAACGGCAGCACAGATATTGCGTCACGTGCGCAAACAGCTCGGCACCGATGTGCAACGTCGGGAGAGTTGAGGAGGGGATGATGCAGCAGGAACTTGCGCTTCGAGAACATACCGAAGCTTTGGAGATGGAGTTACTTTCGCCTTTTGCCGCTCATGTGCGGGATTCAAAGGGCAGAGAACGGCCGGAATCGGAGGATGCGATTCGCACCGCCTATCAGCGGGATCGCGATCGCATTTTGCATTCCAAGTGTTTTCGTCGCCTCAAACACAAAACGCAGGTATTCATTTCCCCGGAGGGAGACCATTATCGCACGCGCCTGACGCATACCTTGGAAGTCGGACAGATTGCCCGTACCATGGCGCGAGCACTGCGCTTGAATGAGGATTTAATTGAAGCCATGGCCATGGGGCATGATGTGGGGCATACGCCCTTCGGGCATGCCGGAGAAAAGATTTTGCAGGAATTATCGCCCGGTTTTCATCATGCTAAACAATCCGTTCGAGTGCTGCGTTTGTTGGAAAATCGTCGCGACAGCGATGTACCCGGCTTAAATCTGACCTGGGAAGTGCTGGATGGTATCGAACACCACAGCGGAGAAGCTATGTCGGCTACGCTGGAAGGACGCCTGTTGAAATTTGCCGATCGCATAGCCTATGTGAATCATGACATTGACGACTCTATGCGCGCCGGGGTGCTCACTATGGAGGATTTACCGAAAGACTGCATTGCTGTTCTGGGAGAGACACATTCAAAGCGCATTACCACCATGGTCCAAGCCATTATTCGTGCGAGTTACGGCAAAGATACCATCGCTATGGAAGAACCGGTGTACGAGGCATCTCGTAAGCTGCGTGCTTTCATGTTTCGTGAGGTGTATACGAACGATTTGGTGAAGGGCGAGAATGTCAAATTAAAACATATATTAACGGATCTTTTATCCTATTTGGTGGCCCATCCGGATGCTATGCCGGAGGATCATCGTCGTTTGTATCGCTTTGAACAAGAGCCTACTTCCGTGGAGCAACAAGCGATTGATTACATTGCCGGCATGACGGATGATTTTTTGATTCGCACGTATCGCCAACTCTTCATTCCGCGCGCTTGGTCCATACTGTAATTTTGATTTTTTGTACGGCGGGGATGGGAAAGGAGGGGGTATGCGTCTATCGGATGAAACAATTCAACAAGTACGAGAAGCCATTGATATTGCGGAACTCGTCGGCAGTTACGTGGATCTCAAACCCTCCGGCAAGCAGATGAAAGCGTGCTGCCCTTTTCATCAGGAGAAAACCCCGTCCTTTTTTGTGACACCGGAATGGGGCACGTATAAGTGCTTCGGCTGTGGTGAATCGGGTGACGGCATTTCTTTTGTAATGAAAATGGAGCATTTGGACTTTATGGAGGCCGTGCGCTATTTGGCAGAGCGCTATCATATCCCGTTAGTGGAGAGCGATCCCAAGGAAAGCTTTCGACAGGCCAGACGCGAAAAGTATTATAAAATTAATGCGGAAACCGCTCGTTTTTATTATAAAAATTTGTTGACCAATGAACGCGCGCTGCAGTACTTGGCACATCGCGGGTTTAAAGCGCAAATTATCAATGACTTTTTTCTCGGCTATGCCGATGGCAGAGGGGATAGCTTGTATCGTTATTTGACTGAAAAAGGCTATGAAGCACAGGATCTTTTGACCTTGGGGCTTATTGCGCGTTCCAATCGCGGGACCGGCTATTATGATAAATTCCGTGATCGTCTCATGTTTCCGATTCTTTCGGTGCAAGAAAAGGTGATCGGATTTGGCGGACGAGCCATCGGGGATCGCAAGCCGAAATATTTGAATTCGCCGGATTCGGAAATCTTTCATAAGGGCGAACATCTTTATCATCTGTTTCAGGTGCGAAAAGAATCGCATGATCGTGAAATCATCTTAGTGGAAGGCTACATGGATGTCGCCTCCCTTTCGTATCATGGCGTGACCAATGCGGTGGCGTCTTTGGGCACTTCGTTGACGGAAAATCAGGCAAAACTTGTGAAGCGCTATGCGGATCGCGTGTATCTTTGTTATGATGGTGATTCTGCCGGCATTCGAGCGGCACGCCGGGCGATTGATGTCTTCGGAAAAGTGGATATTTCTCCCAAACTGGTGGTGCTTCCGGAAGGTAAGGATCCGGATGATGTGGCAAAAACGGAGGGAGCGGAAGCGTTTCGTCATTACTGCTCCTTAGCCATGGATCCGCTGGATTTTGAATTGCAATTGCTGGAGGCGGGCTTTGATCTGGACGACTCCGGCGGGCGGATGGACTTTTTAACGCGCGCATTGGATTTTCTAGCCGCGATTGAGCAAGAAACAATGCGAGATGTGATGGCGCAACAAGTTGCCGAAGCGGCTAAGGTTAGCGTGGAAGGCGTAAAACATGACGCGAAAGAGCGCCGTCAAGTGTTGCTTTCGCGTGAAAAAGAAAAGTCCGTATCATCGTTTGGAAAGAGTGGCACTTCTGGCAAGCAGGCCGAGGATGTTCCACCAACGTCGTATTATTTCGAAGCCGAACAAGAGGAAGATGTTCCGGAGGATTTTGATCCGGCGTCGTCTTACTTAAATGCTGACAGCCCCGACGCAAGTTTGGGTATGTATGCAACAAGTGGCTTAGCCGTGGAACGCTTTCGCCTGGAACGCGAAATGGTACGGCTGATACGCCAAAACACAGAATGTGATGACGTTCTGAAAGAGGAGCAGGATTTTATTGAAAATCCGGGACTGCAACAACTGCTCCACATCATTCGTCATTTAAGAAATGCGGGAATTTCTCCGCAAAAGGATTGGATTAAGGAATCGGAGTGTTCGCAGGAAGCTCGGGATATTGCCGAGTGGATGGACCATGTGTCCGCACCGGCCAGCCATGATATGGCACAGGAACTTCTTGCGCGGATTCGTCGCTTCCGTTTACGGGAACAGAAGGCACGCATTTTAGATGCGCTGGATCACCCGGAACAAAACGAGCCGCAAACGTCTCGTTCTACTTTATTGACGCAATTACAAGAGATTGAAAAACGCCTGCGCGCGTCGGGGGGAGGGCTTACATGATGGATCATAGAGATCTGCCAAAAGAGGATGCCGTAGACATCGAAGAGTTAAAACAGGACATTGTTGATGAATTGCGCAAAATTGCAGTGGCGCATCACGACCGTCTTCATCAGGAAGATTGGGAAAATTTGGAAGACTACGAAAGCCTCAAGGAAGAGGATCGCCGTGATATTCTTCAGATTCTTGCAGACGACGGCATTTCCATGATAGTAGCGGATCGCACGGAAGATCCGGATGAAGAGGAAGAAGAGGACTTGATCGAGGAGGAAGAAGAGGATGCTTCTCTCAGCGATCTGGATGCCCTCTCGGATTTGGACGCTTCTTTGGAAGAGGAAAAAGAAGATGACACACCGGAACTGACGGATCAGGAAATGCTGCAAAATGTTGCCGTAGACGATCCGGTAAAAATGTATTTAAAAGAGATCGGTCGTGTTTCCTTATTGACGGCAGAGGAAGAAGTGCTTTTGGCACGTCGTATGGAGATGGCTGAATCTGCGGCAAAGCTGCTGCGCGGCGAAAAAGCCTCTTTGCGGGAGGAAATCGAAGTGGCAAAGGAATCCCTGAACCACTCTCAAGCTGCTTTGCTTTTGGAATTAATGGATGCTAAGGATGCTAAGAAGCGTTTTCTGGCGGCACAGTCGAGACAATATGAAGGCTTCCAAAAGCTGCTGCAATGCACGCTGCATCCTGAGGAACATATACTGGAAGAAGAGTCGAAAGAATATCGATCCATAAAAATCGCGGCGTACGTTGAGCGCTATATTCGTCGCCGTCTCAGCCGTATGAGTCTGAATCGTGATGAAGCTTGCGAATTGGCATTGTGTGTCGAGTTACAGGAAGCCTTGGTGGCGTTCTTTTTAACCCCCGACGATTTAACGGTAAAACAGAAAAGCCGTGTGGACATTGCGCTGGAAAACGAGGAGCGCATTATCAAGGCAGTCGGCTTATTTTATAAGAAAGCACAAGAAGAGGATGAACCGACGGACACGCTCTTGGATTTGGCCGAGGAATTTCATGTTAAACCGCTTACGGAAGAGTCCGCTATTCAAGGCGACATGCGCCGTGAACTGTTTGAGCGCAATACCATCGTGGACAAACTCAACCGTACCATTCGGAAACGACAGCCCAAAGACGCTTTAACAGAGATGGAAGCCGAAAACTATGCGGTGCTGGCAGAGGCGGAAGAAGCATTGAACAAGCGCTTGGCGCATTTTAAAAATGATTTCACGCCCATTCGCGAAAAGCTGGAAGACCTGATGAGAAAAACGGAACCGGCGTGTCGCATGCTGATGGGCTTACCGTTATCAGAAGACAATGAACAGCAGTTAAAACGCGCGATGCGCGTGGGCTCCACAGCTAAGCAGCGTCTGGCGGAGACGAACTTGCGCCTGGTCGTTTCGATTGCGAAACGCTACGTCGGGCGCGGGATGAGCTTTTTGGACCTGATTCAAGAGGGCAATTTAGGCCTGATGAAGGCGGTCGAGAAATTCGATTACCATCGCGGCTTTAAGTTCTCAACCTATGCGACCTGGTGGATTCGTCAGGCCATTACGCGTGCGATTGCAGACCAGGCCCGTACGATTCGTATCCCGGTACATATGGTAGAGACCATTAATAAACTCTCACGTGCCCAAAGACAGTTGCTACAGGAATTGAATCGTGATCCGACCAACGAAGAGATTGCAGCTGAGATGAATATCGATGTGGAAAAAGTGCGCGTGGTACGCAAGATTGCACAGGAACCGGTATCGCTGGAAACGCCGATCGGCGAAGAAGAAGATTCGCATCTTGGCGATTTTATCGAGGATGATACGGTGGTATCGCCGGATGAAGCAGCAAATTTCATCATGCTGCGCGAAGAGCTGGCAAACATTTTGAGCACGCTTTCGGACCGTGAACGCAAGGTGTTAGAGTTGCGTTTCGGTTTGAACGATGGTACGCCGCGCACGTTGGAAGAAGTCGGCAAGGAATTCAACGTTACGCGTGAGCGCATTCGCCAGATTGAGGCGAAAGCCATTCGTAAGCTGAAGCATCCGACGCGCAGTCAGAAAGTGCGCGATTTTCTGGAGTAAAGCATGACACGCATCCAAGCCTTAGTGGACGCCGTCCCGCCTTCGGCGCGTGTCGTGGATGTCGGCGCCGATCACGGTCTGATATCCTTGGGACTCGCAAAGCGATCGGATATCGGCGCAGTTTTGGCTACCGATATTTCGGGTGATTCGCTCAGCAAGTTGACGAAAGCCCTGCCCCAAGAAGCCGCAGGCATACAACAGAAAATTCACATGACAGTGACCGACGGACTGCAGCAATTACCTTGGTCGAGCGCGGATACGATTGTCATTGCCGGTATGGGAGGCCCGCTTATCGAACGGATATTGCGGGACTCCCTTCCCTTTGCTAAGCGCGCAAAGACGTGGGTGCTTTCACCACAGAGCGGTCTTGCCGATTTTCGTCGTTTTTTGCAACAGCTGGCAATGCCTGTGGAAGAGGATCTCTTGGAAGAGGCGGGGGTTTTTTATCCGCTGTTTCGCGTGTCTCCGGGATGCCAACGCTCGCCACAAAGCGACTATGCTGAGGCTTTAAGCGACACGGAAGCAGAATACGGGCCGACGCTTCTGCGTCAGCATCATCCGGTACTCATGGAGCAGCTGCATCGCGAACAGAAGACGTTAAGCGGCTTAATACAGAAACTTGCGGGGCAAGGTTCGCCGACAGCCAAGAAACGTCGCCAAGAGTTAGAAAATCAATGCGCAGCGATACGTTCCATTTTGAAAGAGCAAGCAGAACATTCTTGTGACGAAAAGTAGGAGGGAAAGATGCAGATCCTAGATTGGGTAGAGCGATGGGAAGAAGAGGTACCCTTAGCGCTTCAAGAGGAATGGGATCATTCCGGTCGCCAATTCGGTCGTTTTGCGCAGCCGTTAACGGGTATCGTTTTTGCCCTTGATTTTACGAAAGGCGTTTTAGAGCGAGCGTTACAAGAAAAAGCCAATCTCATCGTGACGCATCATCCGGTACTTTTCAGCGGCGTGCACGGGCTGGACGAGCGCATTCCTTTGCAGGATTGGATCATAGAGGCACTGGAGAATAACATCGCCGTCTATGCTTCCCATACCGCCTGGGATTGGGCAGACGGCGGCGTCAATGACACCTTGGGCGAAAGAGCCGGCTTGTCCGATACCCGAGCGTTGGTGTCGCGTGATCCGTCGGATCCGCTTTGGACGGTGTCTAAGGGGAAGGGCGTTTACGGTACGCATTCTCGTATGCGCCTTGATGACTATGCGGCAGCGTTGCAGAAGGCATTTGATGCCGAATCGATCGTCTATTATGGCAATCCGGCAACCGAAATTCACCGTGTCGCCTGTCTGGGGGGCGCCGGCATGGATTTTGTGCCGAATGCACTGAAGGCGGATTGTGACGTAATGCTGACGGGGGATGTAAAGTACCATGAAGCGCAGGACGCCTTGCGCGCCGGATTATGCATTATTGATCTCGGCCACTATGTCGGCGAATTTCCGGCAATGGGAAGTGCTTTGCGCCGTTCTCGTGTAATGGCACCTGGCATTGCGCATTTTCTGCAGGCAGATGCGGAAGCGGTACGTCATAACGGCAATGCTTAAAAGTCGTTTGTTTTTAACGTTCATTTAACGCTTTTCTTGCAATTGATCAATATTTTGTGTAAGATAGTTGCCGATGAGGAGCAAGTCGGAACATCGCGAACATTCGAGGAAAGTCCGTGCACCACAGAGCAGAATGCCGGATAACGTCCGGTGGAGGTAACTCTAAGGATAGTGCAACAGAAATAAACCGCCAGAAATGGTAAGGATGGAAAGGCGAGGTAAGAGCTCACCGGCAACCCGGAGACGGGTTGGCCCTGTAAACCCCATTCGGTGCAAGATCAGAGTCATGATGCAGTTGCTCGCTGCGACTCGCAGTATCGCTGGAACGCCCTGGTAACAGAGCGTCGAGACAGATGATGTTCAGAAACAGAACACGGCTTACGGATTTGCTTTTCGGAAATGAAATCCTGCGGGACCTTCGGGTCCCGCGATTTTTTTTGCCTGCTGCGGCGAGTTTTTGCAGTTGTTTTGTTTTTTTTGTGACATCTCCTATAATAAAAAGCGGCGTGAATACTGGATGAAGTTCGGACAAAGCTTTGTCCGTCAATGCAAAAGGGGGATTCCATGAAAATTGCAGTGGGTTGTGATCATGGCGGCTATGTGCTGTTAGCGCCGGTGATGGAGCATTTGAAAGAGCGCGGCATTGAAGCGGATGCCTTTGGCAGCGTGGATGGCGCACGCACGGATTATCCGAAAGTCGGGGAAGCTGTGGCAAAGAAAGTTGCCTGTGGTGAGTATGACTTTGGTATTGTGATGTGCGGCACCGGCATCGGTATTTCGTTGGCAGCTAATAAAGTACGCGGCATTCGCTGTGCGAATGTGAGCGAAGCGTATTCGGCGGCGATGTCGCGTCGCCATAATAACTGCAATATGCTGGCCCTGGGCGGACGCACCCTTGGAGACCAGCTGGCGTTAACGCTCGTAGATGCGTTTTTGGATGCCTCCTTCGAAGGCGGAAGACACGAAAAACGTGTCGGAATGATTATGGCCATCGAAGAGGAGGAGTCGTCTGACGCGCTCAAGTAACGAGAAGCTGACAGGACGTCAAAGGAGAAGTCATGGTCGGACTGGGGACATTGATCGATACCGTAGCGGTGATTATCGGTGGTTTTCTGGGGTTGCTTACAGGGCATATATTCAAACAGAATCAGCAGGAAGCGGTCATTAAAACTTGCGGGGTGAGCGTGCTGTTCATGGCCATTGCCAGTGCGATGCAAGGCATGTTGCGTATACAGCATGGAGAACTCATTGCCGGGCGGACGCTCTTTATCATCTTGACTCTGGCGGTGGGAACGATAATCGGCGAAGGCTTGGATTTGGAACAAAAACTGATTAATTTTGGAGAATGGCTAAAAGGTCGTTCCGGCAATCAAAAAGATGCACGGTTTGTGGAAGCCTTTGTCACAACATCGCTGTCCATCTGCATCGGGGCGATGGCCGTCATCGGTGCGATTCAGGATGGGGCAAGCCACGACATTTCCACGCTGGTGGTTAAATCCGTTTTGGATTTTCTTCTCGTGCTTGCCATGAGTGCATCGATGGGACCCGGCGCTATTTTTTCGGCGATCACGCTGTTCTTATTCCAAGGCGTTTTAACGATATTCGCTACATGGATTGCACCGATTCTTACCGAGACAGCGCTGGCAGATCTTTCGCTGATGGGTTCGATCCTAATCTTTTCCATTGGTATTAACCTGATATGGGGGAAAATGCTCAGGGTGGCCAACATGCTGCCGGCCCTGGTTCTGGCGGTTTGTACTTCCTATGTGCTGCCGCTGTTTGCGGGATGGTTTTAGTTTGACTTTCCTCCAGGTTTCCTCTATAATATTCGGGTATCTGTTTGGGCATCTTTATGCCCCGGATCTTCGGTAATTCCATTCGCAGCGTCGATGTGCGAAACAAAAATTGTCGAATCAACAAAACCCGCTTCTCTGATCGGCGGAGTCAAAATGGACAGAGCAGGAAGAAAAGGAGCATAAGATGAAAACAACTTTAGCAAAACCGTTGGAGGTGGAGCGCAAGTGGTATGTCGTCGATGCGACGGATCAAGTGGTCGGTCGTCTTGCTGCACATATTGCTGCCGTGCTTCGCGGAAAACACAAACCGATTTTCACCCCGAATGTAGACACGGGTGACTATGTCATTGTTATCAATGCCGAGAAAGTGCGCATGACCAATGACAAAGAACACAAAAAGATGTACAAGCATCACACCGGCTTTGTTGGTGGCCGTCGTGATATCTCCTATGCGGATATGATGGAAAAACATCCGGAGCGCATTTTGGAAAGAGCCGTTCGTGGCATGCTTCCTCACAATACGCTCGGACATCAGATGTACCGCAAGCTGAAGGTATATGTGGGACCGGAGCACAAACATGCCGCCCAGATGCCGGAAGAATTAACGTTTTAAGTAGGAGGATACGATGGATCAGCAATATCGCGGCACCGGCCGTCGCAAATCGGCCGTAGCACGAGTTCGACTCCTTCCGGGAAACGGACAGGTGCTTGTCAATGGTTACAGCTTGGAAGAATATTTTGATTATGAAACCCTGCGCGACATCTGCACACAGCCGTTGGAGTTGGTGGGACAGCGCGAAGGTTTTAACGTTGCCGTTACGGTAAAAGGCGGCGGATTTACCGGTCAGGCGGGCGCCATTCGTTTGGGCGTTGCCCGTGCTTTGCTTGAATTTGACCCCAACCTCCGTGCAAGCTTGAAGAAAGCCGGCTTCCTGACGCGTGATGCACGTAAGAAGGAACGTTATAAATACGGCTTCAAGAAGGCACGTAAGAGCCCGCAGTTCTCGAAACGTTAATCGCTACGAGCGACGCGTTATAAAAAAAGAAACCCTATTTGTGGTTGCTCATTCGAGATTTCGAATCTCCGAAAAGCAGCGGCATAGCTTGGTAAGAAATTACCGGCTATGCCGTTTTTTTTTCTGTTTTGCCGGTCGTGAAAACACATCGATCTTATGTCAATCTTTGCGTTATTCCTGTTAGAATGAAGAAGAGAGAAAGGAGTGGAATAGTGATGAAAAAGCCAAAGATAGTGATACTATTGATAATCCTTATCTTATTATTGCTGGGCGTTCTCGCGGCCTATCAGCAAGATATCAACGATACGAAAGAACTCAAACCGATGATCTATCTCTATCCGGAACAAGAACAACGTGTATCGGTCTCTCTGGACTATAACGGAAAGTTTACACACGTCTATCCTTCCTTTTCTGCGAACACAACATGGCAGGTTACGGCCAAACCCGACGGTACCATTCGGTGCAATAACCGTGAATATTATGCGTTGTTCTGGGAGGGCGTGAAAGATCAAACGTATAAGATGGATGAAGGATTTTGCGTTAAGGGATCGGATACAGAAAAATTTCTTGAAGAGAAATTGGAAACGCTGGGTTTGAATCATAGAGAAATAAATGAATTTATTGTGTACTGGCTTCCTCAAATGGAAGATAATCCGTACAACATCATTACCTTCCAAGATCGTGCGTACACGAACGATGCCAAACTTACCGTTGTTCCCAAAGAAGATACGATGATACGAGTTTTTATGACCTGGTATCCTTCTGTCAAACCTATAGACATCAGAGAACAAAAGCTTTTCTCAATGAAACGGCAAGGCTTTACGGTTGTCGAGTGGGGCGGTGCAAGAATAAAGTAAAACGCCAACCGATTACCGTTAAATGGTGAAGTATCGTATGGATGCCACGCAATCACGTCTTTGGTAAAATGAAAAGGCAAGAAAACCGGAAGGGAAAGGAGAGATCATGCCGACCACCTATACGCATTATCAATTTGGAGACCGCGTGTATCCACAATTGCCGGAGGCATTGAAACAAGCGGTTCTCTCGCATCGGGCGCTCTTTGATATCGGCGTTCACGGTCCCGACCCCTTGTTTTACTATAAACCGCTACAAAAAAATGCGATTCGCGCTCAAGGAAACACCCTGCATTTTCAGCCGGCAAGGGAATTTTTCACCCGAGCAAAATATATTGTTCAACACACGGACGATCCTGCTGTACAAGAAAAACAAAAAGCCTATCTAATCGGCTTTTTGACCCACTTTGTGCTGGACGCTACATGTCATACGTTTGTGGAATGGCACGTTCTGAAAGGCGGCGTGTCGCACAATAAAATTGAAGCGGAATATGATGCCTGCCTGTTGCGACGTGCAGGCAAAAATCCGGAGAAGGTGGATCGCTCGCGTCTGGTACAACCATCGGAAGAGGCAGCGAGAGTAATCGGCCCGTTCTTCGGCCTGGATCAGGAAAGTATGCACGATGTACTAAAAAGCCAGGTGCGGGGATTGCGTATGTTTTATTCGCCGCACGGCATCAAACGCGCCCTAATTCGCACCGCGACACGGGCCATTGCCATGCCGGGCGATTTTGGAGATCTCTTTATGGAAGAGAAAGAAGATCCGCGTTGTCATGCCTCGAATGTGCGCTTGGACGAGCTTCTGAAAGATGCGGAAGCGCGCTTTTCTGCGCTATGGCCTAATTTCATCGCTTTCCTGGAAGATAAAGCGGATTTGGATCCGTTCTTTGATCGTCACTTTGAAGCCGTACGTACGGATGCCGGGGATCCGGATCCAAACTACGCGTAGCGCGTAGCAGAAAGGATTACTATGCTGGAAAAGATACGCAACTCTTTCACCCCCGGAGAATTCGCCTGGGTGCTGTATGATGTAGCCAACTCTGCTTTTACAATGCTGGCAACAACCCTGATTCCGATTTGGTTTAAGGTACTTGCCATTACAGGCGAACCGGGAGGCCTGACGTCGGATGAAGCCACGGGGCACTGGGCGCTGAGTGTTTCTCTGGTGACGGTGATCGTAGCGCTTCTCGGGCCGATTTTTGGCAGCATTGCCGACCACCGTCGCGCCAAGAAACTATTTTTCACCACCTCTTTAGCCATTGGGGTGATCGGATGCCTGCTCTTTGGCGTCACAACCAGCTGGCTATTATTTCTCATTCTCTTCATTTTCGTAAAGATTGCCTATTCTGCATCGCTCACGTTTTATGATTCTATGCTGGTCGATGTGACAACACCGGAACGCATGGATGAAATTTCTTCCCACGGCTACGCTTGGGGTTACATCGGATCTTGCATTCCCTTTTTGATTGCCTTATTCGCCTACGTTGCTGATTCCATGCTGCACATCTTGGACCCGGGTATTGCTCGTCTGATTGGCTGTGTGGTTACTGCCGTCTGGTGGTTCTTGGTCACCGTGCCTCTGCTTGGGACATATGAACAGAAAAATTATGTGCGCGAACAGGCCCCGCCGCTTATTGAAAGCTTTACCGCCGTCCGGCGCACCTTTGTGGATATTGTGAAAAATGAGCGTAAAGTATTTCTTTTCCTGCTTGCCTTTTTCATGTATATCGATGGAGTGGGCACGATTATCAACAATGCCATCAATATCGGTACCGATTTGGGATTGGATACCGTCGGGCAGGTCATCGTGCTGCTACTTACACAGGTTGTCGCATTTGCTTTTTCCCTGCTTTTCGGACGGCTGTCGCGCAAATTCCGCACGGTAAACCTGATCCTGGTCTGTATCTTAGGCTATCTTGCTGTGGCACTCTATGCACTCACCCTGCAGGCACTTTGGCAGTTCGGCATCATGGCTTTCGGCGTCGGCATGTTCCAAGGCGCCATTCAAGCCCTTTCCCGTTCCTACTATTCTCGCATAATCCCGCCTGAACATGCCGGTGAATACTTCGGCATCTATGACATTTTTGCCAAAGGCGCTTCTTTCTTGGGCTCCTTTGTCATCGCCATGGTCAAATACGCCGGAGGCACCATCAACATTGCTGTTGCCGCTTTAGCCATCTTTTTCCTGTTAGGCTTTGTGTTCTTGCGTATGGCCGATCGCGTGCCGGAGAAAGTCAGAAACAAACCGAATAGCGTTGCCAGATAAGAGAAGAGCGGTGCCCTTTCGGTCCAATCGCCACCGCAGGAGGCTGCTATAGGACGACGCGGGTAGCTGCTGCGGGGCGACGGCAGGGGGCTGCTTTTGGGCATGGCGGATGCCAATTGCAAAGCGTGCCGCGCGCGGCGCTCCTTGTGCCATGCGATGCAACGCCGTGCGGAGACTAGGCATTTTTCGAAATGCGGTTTTTACCTAGTCGGAAAATGCCCGGCGATGGCGTGCGGCAACTAGGTATATTTCGATATAAGGTTTTTACCTAGCTGGAAATCGCATGGAGATGGCGTGCGGCGACTAGGTAAATTTCGATATACGGTTTTTACCTAGTCGGAAATCGCATGGAGATGGCGTGCGGCGGCTAGGTATTTTTCGATATACGGTTTTTACCTAGCTGGAAATCGCTCGGCGACGCCGTGCGGCAGCTAGGTATATTTCGATATACGGTTTTTACCTAGCTGGAAAATGCCCGGCGATGGTGTGCGGCGACTAGGTATATTTCGATATACGGTTTTTACCTAGCTGGAAAACGCTCGGCGATGGCATGCGGCAGCTAGGTATATTTCCATATACGGTTTTTACCTAGCTGGAAAATGCCCAGCAACGCCGTGCGGCAGCTAGGTATATTTCCATATACGGTTTTTACCTAGCTGGAAATCGCACAGGATCGCCACACGGCAGCTAGGTATATTTCGATATACGGTTTTTACCTAGCTGGCAAACGCTCGGCAACGCTGTGCGGCAGCTAGGTATATTTCCATATACGGCTTTTACCTAGCTGGAAAACGCGCAGGATCGCCAAATGGCGACTAGGTATATTTCGAAATACGGTTTTTACCTAGCCGGAAAATGCACGGTGATGGCGTGTGGCGACTAGGTATTTTTCGAAATACGGTTTTTACCTAGTCGGAAATTGCACGGTGATGGCGTGTGACGACTAGGTATTTTTCGATATACGGTTTTTACCTAGCCAGAAAGCACATGGCGATAGCGTGTAGCGACTAGGTATTTTTCCATATGCGGTTTTTACCTAGCCAAAACATGCCCGGCGGCGCACCAAGGTAGCTAGGTAAATTTCCATATACGGTTTTTACCTAGCTGGAAATCGCACAGGATCGCTACACGGCGACTAGGTAAATTTCCATATACGGTTTTTACCTAGCTGGAAAACGCGCAGGATCGCCACACGGCAGCTAGGTATATTTCCATATACGGTTTTTACCTAGTCAGAAATCGCACAGGATCGCCAAATGGCGACAAAAAAGGAAGGCGGCCATAGGCCGCCCTCTGCTTCTTCTATAGTTATCCGCCGAGCTGTGCAAGACAGCTCATTTATTTTAATTTTTATGGTTCTGTAAGAACGTCTATTTCAGTCCTTTGGCGATGGTCTCGCATACGCTTTTCCACTCATCGGCTTTCAGGAGAGAGGTCTTCACATCCACACCGGCATCATTCGCTGTTGCAATAGTAATGGCATCTTTTTTGACCAAGCCTTGGATATTTTCCGAAATAACTTCCCATTGCTGCTGCAGTTCGTTAAAGTCATTTGCTAAATTCTCTTTTTTCAAAGCGCGGATCAACACATCCGGATGGGCCTTTAATGCATCGCCAAATGGCAGAAAGTTATTGGCGATCTGGACGGCTTTCATGCTTGCACCTGCCGTACCGGTTGGAAATTCGGCTACATCGTGTGCCAATTTCTCAAGTGATGTAACGGTTTCTGCGGACAGCGTATCTTCATCAGAGGAAGAAAGCGAGGCAGAAGAACTTTTGTTTTCCGAGGAAGTGACTTCCGATGTGCTTGCAACAGCGGAATCGACCTGCGACGAGAGTTCTTCGGAAGCGGGTGCGGTGCTTTGGCAAGCTGTTAACAGGACGGCTAAGGTCAAGGCCGATATTGTCTTAAGAATCGTATGTTTCATAACTCCTCCTTTTCGTAACACTGTACTACGAGGATATGTTGTTCATGTGACGAAGAAAGCGTGCTTTGGCCCGCCGTACAGGGAAAAGCCCTACAGGGAAAAGTCGCATAGGGAAAAGTCGGAAAGGAAGATCCTCGCGCTTAATGAGGGCTTACGCACTGCGCTGTTCCAGGGGCTGTAGAGCACTTAATACCCATTGATTGGCCCCGGTGGTGACTTCGGCGCCGCAATATTCGCAGATGCCGTTTTGATTGATGGCAAGTGGTGCACCGCAATTTGGACACTGCGTGGCTTTGGTTTGCGTTTGGTTCTCTGTTTTAGCGTCGAGTTTGCGCATGAACTGCATGCGGTAGGTCATAATATAGCGATGCCCTTTTTTGCCCTTAATGACACGCCCGCTTTCATCTTCTATGACATAGTCGCAGTAGCGTGCACGAATGATGGCGTTCAAATACGAATTTTCTTCGTCTTCTTCATAAGATTCAATGCGCGTTTCCAAAACGGAGATGTCTTCAACGACATTGGTCTGCTTTTTATCGATGTATTGTTGCAGCTGTCGGGCGTGTTGATCATAGAGGTTGTTAGACTCGAAGGCGCGGATGGTACGCCAGTCCTTCGCCGTCCAGGCTTGCTGCAGCGCGACAAAGACGTCGGAGACGCGCAACAAAAATTGCTGCTTGGAAAAATGTGGATCGCGATCGAGCAGGGTTTGCAGATTTTGGTCGCTTACAGAGGAAATCGACGGATCAGCGTAGGATTGTGAGCGATTTTGGTTATTACGGCGCATTTTTCTCCAAATCAGAAAGCGAATGATCAAAATGACATTAATGATCAAAATCAGCCATGGGTTATTGAAGGCGTAGAACAGAAAAAAGGGATTAAAGGCACCGGTGACGTTGCCAAAATCTGAGCCGCCACCCCAATCGTTGCCGCCCCAATCGTTGCCGCCCCAATCATGACCGCCCCAATCATGGCCACCCCAATTATTGGTGCCCCAGTCGACACCGCCGCCGACATCAGCCCTAGAGGAGAACGGGACAAGAGCAAGAACCAATAGAACAAGTATGAACAAGGCAATGCAGTAACGCTTTTTCACGGGTTACCTCCTCCGGAAAGGAGCCGGTCTCGACCGGCAAATAGTGGAAACGAATCCACAGAAATACAGTTTATTTGATTCTATTATAGCGCAGGGAGTCGGGGTATGGTAAGATTACACAAGATAGGAGAAGGTTATGGCAAGTCTATTTGGAATCATTGCACAATATCAATCCAAACTTATCATGCTGCCGCTGATGATCGTCTTATTTACAGCGGTAACCGTGGCGCTGTATATGTTATTTCATTCTGTGAAATGGATGAAATATCTGCCTGCTTTGGTAGGCGTCGTACTCGGTATCGGCTTCTTTGTGCTGGGCTTTGCACGAAAAGCACATATCACCGGACTGCAAGCGCTATGGGCGGGTGTGTATTTCTTTGTTGCGGGATGTATTGCCTTAGCAGCTGCTTGGCTTTTAACACTGGTTGAAAGTTTGACGCCGCCTGAGGAAAAAGGCAGTAATACTGTTAAAGGAAAGAAAAACTAAACCATACAGTAAAAATTAGGAACGAATCGTCGTCACTTTGGGACACCATGGGACGGCGATTTTTTTATACTTAATATGGACAAAGCGGAGAGGAACGTTTTGCTCCTGTTACGATCCGCTTAGAATACGGGCCGGTCACAGCCCATAAGGAATTCCAATTGTAATCCGACGGAGGTGCACAGGCTGCGGTGCGGCGTTATGACATCAAGCTCTGCGGTATGAAACAGATGCGGTCCCATCCAAGGAAGTGTTGCCATGCCGTAGAATGTCGTCTCCATGCGCTCAGCACGCGTGTGCAGATTAAGCCCCGCGTCCTTCCAGGCATTGACGCGATGCGCGAGGAAACGAGCGGTTTCCGATGCCGCCTCGTCATCAATCATGGCGGGCAGTGTCAGACGGACAATGCGATCGGAAGTCGGATGTGCGAAGAAAATCGGTTTACAGGCAAAGTAGTTTTGACAGAGAACAGTCAGGATGAGACGCGTCGTCACTTGTTGCAACAGATGTTTACGCATCGCATAGGAAACGCGCAGTCGTAAAACCTTTTGCTCCGGTGTATCGGGCAGAAGCAATGTTTTTCCATCGCGCACCGCTTCCGTCGGCAGAAGAACATCGTTACAATAGACCATTTCGGGAAACAGTTTCAGGGCATGATAATCCGGCAAGATGGTATCCGCCAAGCGTACGAGAACATTGGCGCCGTCCGAATTTTGCGTGGCGATGATAGTGTCCAGTTCAATCTGATAGGGGTTTCTTAAAACGGTTTCCATAGCGCGCTCCTTTGCGCCTATTTTAGCACAGAAGAGAGGAGGAAAAGTGGAGTCTGTATGGATGGCTGCATTTCTGGCAGGGCTGTGGCTTTCTGCACAGGAATTGTCCGTCGTTGCAATTCTTTTGACGCCGCTTTTGTTTCGACGTTATCGAAAAACGGGATTAGCGCTGATGAGCGGAATGGTGTTGTTTTCACTATGCAATCCGCTCCGTGATGCCATGGCGACGTCTGCTTTATTTTCCTCAACAAAACAGAGCGAAATCCAAGTGACGGGGCTGGAAGGAGCAGGGGAAAAGGCGCGCTTCGTCTTCAGCATTACCCCTAAGAATTCTCTTTTTGCACTGCGGGTACTCTCGGATCAGCCGGTGGACAAAGACATAGCCGTATTGGAACATCAATCCACAAAACAAAGGGGCTTATCGTCGCCGCCTGCCTTTCTCGGTAGGGTTTATGCCGTTTCCGGTGAGGGAAAGGCGTTTGCCAAGGCATTACTGCCGGGAAGCTTTGATGCGGCTGACTATTATGGCAGCCGGGGAATCTCGGCGCGTTTTCGGATACGACAGGCACACTTTTTACGACACACATGGTGCCCGAGTGCTTTATTAGTGCGATTGCGACAAAATTTGGCGGCGCAATGCGATCGACAGGAGGGAGAAAGTTTTCAATTTCTAAAACGCGTCTTGTTGGGAGCACAGGCCGGTGGCAGCTTTTCTATCCAAGAAGATATGAAAGACTTGGGCGTGGCCCATCTGTTGGCAGCCAGCGGATTGCACGTGCACCTGCTTTTTGAATGGGGGATTTTTATAGCCGCCTTTTTGCCATTTTCACGCCGCACGATAGCCGGGGGATTACTCGCACTCCTGCTCTTTTACGCGGCGCTTCTGGATTTTCCGGCATCCATCCTGCGTGCCTGGCTCTTTTTGGCGTTTCATGAAATGGCCATTGCCTCGAAGCGTAAAGAGGAGCCCATGAAGCGATTCCTGTTGGCACTGTGCTTGGTGCTGGCATGGCGTCCATCGCGCCTTTTTGATGCGGGACTCTTATTAAGCTTTCTTTGTGCTGCAGCGTTGCGTGTGGTGCAACAATTGGAACGCGTTCACGGTAAGGGTGGTATGTTTCAACAATCGTTGCGCCGATCTTTTTGGATCAGTGCCTTTACCATGCCCGTTTTAGTCAATATGGGCATCCCGCAGACGCCCTCCACCTTATTGGCCAATCTCTTTGCCATTCCCGCTTTTACGCCGCTCTTTGCTCTTGGCGTGCTGACCTTTCTTTTCGGCGCTATACCGGGATTAGGCTACATACATGTTTTTTTGAGCGGTCTCTATCGCTTGACCTATGCAGTTTTTCGTGCGCTACTTAAAGGCCTCTCCGCATTGGCTGTTCCCGGGGTTTATTTTACCTTTTCGTCGGGAAAGTTGGCGCTCTATGCGTTGCTATTGGCGGGGATACTCTTATGGCGCCTCGGTACGATACAAAAATTTTGCGCACGGCTGCAACAGCATCGCTTGCCGAATCTGCTGTTGCATCGCAGAGTGCTTCGTCAAAGTTTAATCTTTTTTATATGGGCACTCCTTACAGTACTGCGACCGTTTTTTCTCGAACCGTTGCTGCCACCGATTTTTCAAGCAGTGGATATCGGCCAGGGCGATTGTCTAATGTTAAGACAGGGGAAACGCGCGTTTTTATGGGATACCGGAGGCAAAATGAATCACCAAACAGGAGAAAATACGCAAGCAGCGGCCCTGGCGGCCTATTTGAAGCAGCAGGGCATTACGGATATTGAAGGAATCTTTCTTTCCCATGCCGATTACGATCATATGGGAAATCTGCAGGGGCTCTTAAAAGCGATGACCGTGAAGCGCGTCATTACGGCGCCATCGTTAAATGGTTCATTCCAAAAACTGCCGCCGGATCTCGGGGCGCGCCATCAGATTGCCATGGCAGGAGAGCGCCGAACGCTCTTTACGCAACCTGGTACGAGCGGCCGTCCTATCATCGTTTCTGTCGTGACACCGGGGCAATGGGATGCGGAGGATAAGAACAATCACTGTCTGGTCATGTATTTGGACTTTGGCGGCGGCATATTGCTGATGGGCGATCAGGAAGAGGACCACGCCCTTCCTTACGATACCATGCCGGCTCCGCTGTCCCTGTTAAAAGCAGCGCATCACGGTTCACGAAAAGGCAGCAGTGCGACATTGCTTGGCCGATTACGCCCCGCGCAAGCATTGATCAGCTGTGGCGCAGACAATCGCTACGGACATCCGACGCCGGAAACCTTGGCGCGTCTACGAAAATTCGGCGTGCCTTGGCATCGCACCGATGTCGAGGGTCATATTTTTTATGCCGAAAATCCATTGCCTGTGGGTCCTCGCCTGTTGGTCTGGAATCAAAAAGAGGCACGCCTTATGACGTGTCTCTTTGAGTGTGTATGGTGTATGCCGCTCTTTCTGGCATGGAAAGCGGTCAAAAGCAATAGCATGAAAAGCCAACATTCTATCGGGAAAAAGAAGGCTCCGGCGCATTAAAATCCAATGGCTTGCGCTGCGTGGATATGCAGAGAATCATGCCGATACTCAATAGATTGATCAGCTGGAAGGTACCGCCGTTGGAAAGGAAGGGCAGTGGGATGCCGGTTAACGGCATGACGCCGATAGTCATGCCGATATTTTCGAAGATATGAATGAATTGCATCGCAGCGACGCCCACGCAGAGGGTGCGCGAGAACATATCCTTTGCTCTTTTCGCAATGAGCAAAATGCGTAGCAGCATGACGGCGTAGAGAAAAATGAGAACCCCTGCACCGACAAGCCCAAACTCCTCCGCCAACACGGCAAAAATATAGTCCGTGTCGCGTTCCGGAATAAAGCCGTATTGCGTTTGTGTTCCATGCAAAAAGCCCTTACCGAAGAGCTTGCCGGAACCGATCGCAATTAGCCCTTGATAGGTTTGATAGCCGCTCTTCATCACGTCACGCATCGGGTTAAGAAAGTTCAGAATGCGATCTTGTTGCATCGGTGACAGATGCTGATACACGATCGGTGTAGCCACCGCTACTAAGACCAAAGCAGCAACGATGTAGCCCCAATGCAGGCCGGCATAGAAAATCATCAGGGCAAGGAAGAAGATAAACACCGCCGCCGTGCCGAAGTCCGGCTGCCGTAAAATGAGCACCACGGGAATCCCCATGGCAACGGCTAAAATCAACAAGGTCGTTATTTTATTGAGCCGATACTGATAGCGCTCCAAGAGCATGGCAAAGGCAATCATCACAGCAATCTTCGTAAATTCCGCCGGCTGAAAGGTGACGGGGCCGAGTTTGAGCCAGGAGCGTGCACCCCAGGCATCTTCACCCACACCGAAAAGCATCGTGGCGATCAAAAGCAAAACGGCAATGCCGTAGATGGGCATCGCCAGCTTTTTCATGTAATCCACATCAATGTATTGCAACAATACAATCAGGGCTACACCGAGCGCTGTGGCGGCAAATTGCGATTTCAACGCGTGCCATTGTCCGCCGCGTGATACGGTGGCGGAAAAGACGACGATGAAGCCAAATACACAAAGGATCAGCGTCACGAGGAATAGAATCCAGTCAAAATGTGACATGTCCTTTTTACTACGATTAAACATGAACATCCTTTCTATAAGGAGAACGGCCCTGCTGGCGCAGCTGTCGTAAGCGGCAAGCCGATCGGGCGACGGTTTCGTTTCGGAATGACTTTTATTATAATAGACTTCATAGCATTTGTCATAATTGACGGCATAGAATGCCGACTGGAGAGGAGTCCGCCTTGAAAAAGATGACCAAAAAAGAAGCTCGAGTGATTCTGGATAAGTTGCGGGAGGCGCATCCGAATGCTAAGGGCGAGCTTGTGGCGGCGAATCCCTTTGAATTGCTCATAGCCACGATGCTGTCGGCGCAGACGACCGATAAGCAGGTCAATCGTGTTACGCCTGCGTTATTTGCCGCCTATCCGACGGCGGCCGCGTTAGCTAAGGCGCCATTGGAGACCGTGGAGACGTACATTCGTTCGATTGGATTTTTTCATACGAAAGCACGTAATATCATCCGCACCGCGGGCATTTTAGCGGAGCAATACGATGGCTGCGTGCCAAAAGACATAAAAACGCTCATGACATTACCCGGTGTGGGACGAAAGACGGCCAATGTTGTGGCTTCTAATGCGTTCGGCATACCGGCGATTGCCGTGGACACCCATGTGTTTCGTGTTTCCAATCGCATTGGCTTGTCGCATTCGAGTGATGTGGCGCAATGTGAAAAAGATCTGCAGCAGATTTTGGATCGTTCTGAATGGTCACAAGCACATCATTTATTGATTTTTCAGGGGCGCTATGTATGTAAAGCGCGCCGCCCGGAATGTGAGAATTGCAATGTACGTGATCATTGCCGTTTTTATGGAGGTACGACATGCGAATCGCAATAATTGGCGGAGGCGCTGCCGGCGTCACCTGTGCGGGTTTTTTACGCCGTCCGGATCTTTGGCAAGCACTACAATCGGACAAAGCGCAAGTATCCGACATCGTGGAATCGTCAGTGCCCGAAGTATTCTTGTTTGAAAAGGGAGAAAGCTTGTTGCGCAAGGTGCGTGCTACCGGTAACGGGCGCTGCAACTTTACGAATTCTCATGTTTCCCCGGCACATTATACGGGCCAGTCGGGTAGGCAAAGCGCACATGTGCTTGAAATTTTTCCCTTTGCCGCAGCGCTGCGCCTCTTCGCCTTATTGGGAATGCCTGCGGTGACGTTTGAAAGCGGCATGACTTATCCGGCAACGTTGCGGGCGGAAACCGTGGTGAATCGCCTGAGTGCTTGGCTTACGGATGCCGGTGTGCACACCGTCTGTTCCTGCGGTGTGCAGGGGATACATAAAGAGGGCGATCACTTCGTATTGCGCTTTGAAAACGGAAAGGAACAATCCTTTGACCGCGTGGTCATTGCCACGGGCGGCAGTTACGGTATCGGTAAAAAAGAATGGTCCAACGGCTATTCGCTGGCCAAGGCACTGGGACACCACTTGACATCGCTGCATGCGGGCATGGTGCCCTTGGAAGTGGAGGAAAAAGCTCGAACGAGTGCGTTAGCCGGCATTAAAATGACAGCGGCCTTATCGGCGCAAGGGCAGCAGGTCACCGATGATTTGCTTTTTACGGAATACGGCCTTTCCGGCATTGGCATTTTACGCCTTTCCAATCGTATATTGGATGCCGTAGCCACAGCCGTCTTAAACACGTCCTCCGAGCAGCTGCCAACAGTATGCGTCAATTTGTTGCCACAGCACTCGGTGAAGGAGTGGATTTCGAATGCATGGCAATTGCACGCTCGCTTTCCTTCTTGGCGCGTAGCGGATGTGCTTTCCGGCATGCTGCCGGAAGCTGTGGTGCGACAATTAGCCAAAGAATGTGAGGTTGATGTCGACGAAGCACCCGATAAAGAGAACTTGGAGCGTATTCTTACACGGGCCTGCGCCTGGCACTTTATCGTGCGGGGTGTGCATAAGAAAGACCACGGACACGTGACTTGCGGCGGCGTTAGCACGGACGAAATCGATATGAGAAGTCTTCAATCTCTAACGTGTCCGGGGCTGTATCTTATCGGTGAAGTCATCGATATCGTCGGCGAATGCGGCGGGTATAATCTGCACTGGGCATGGGCAAGTGCCTATGCGGCGGCCGGCGCATTGCTCGCAGAATAGGCGCAAGCGCACGATCAGGCTTTAGAAAAGGCATCGTGTCACAGGAAAAAGCCCCGTTTTTTGCCACGTTGTGTATAATGGAGAGAAAACAGCAAACCCCTGCCTCCTGGCAGACAGTGCGAAGCAAGATAGGAGAAAGCATGGCATTTAAAAGCTTACCGGAAAATGTGCGAGAAGGAGAATTAGCACGCAGCAAGGTATGGAAAGACATGGACTTGCTGAAGCGCTCCGTAGACGAACGCGCTAATCATGAAAAATTCGTGTTTTTTGATGGACCGCCGACGGCCAACGGTCGCCCGGGCATTCATCACGTCATTTCGCGTACTTTAAAAGATATGACCAATCGTTATAAAACCATGGAAGGCTATCAGGTTCGCCGCAAAGCTGGCTGGGATACCCATGGTTTGCCTGTTGAAATTGAGGTGGAAAAAGAGCTCGGTTTTCATCAGAAGAGTGAAATTGAAGCCTACGGCGTGGAAGCTTTTAATAAAAAATGCCGTGAATCGGTGTTCCGTTATCGCAATCTTTGGATGGACATGTCGGATCGCATGGCGTTTTTAGCGGATATGGAAGATCCCTATATTACGCTGGACAATGATTACATCGAAACGGTGTGGCATCTGTTGCATAATTTCCATGAGCGCGGCCTCGTCTACAAGGGCGCCAAAATTTTACCCTACTGCCCGCGCTGCGGCACGGGACTAGCCTCCCATGAGGTGGCACAGGGCTATCGTGAAGATGAAGTGACAACAGCGTATGTGAAATTCCCGGTGAAAGGCACGAGCAATGAGTATTTTCTTGCTTGGACGACGACACCGTGGACCTTGCCTTCCAACGTTGCCTTGACGGTGCATCCGGATGTCGACTATGTGAAAGTGCGCCAAGGCGATGGAATTTACTACTTGGCGAAGGATTTGATGGACGCTGTTCTGAAAAAAGACTATGGTCCGGTGGAAGTCCTTGAGACGATGAAAGGACGCGACCTGGAATATCTTGAATACGAACAGCTTCTGCCCTTTATTAAGGTACAAGGCAAGGCCTTCTTTGTCACCTTGGCGGACTATGTCACGACTACGGACGGTACCGGCATCGTGCATACCGCACCGGCCTTTGGTGAAGACGATAATAAAACAGGCGTGCGCTATGACCTAGCCTATGTGAATCCGGTCAATGAACAAGGCAAATTTGCAGAAGGCCCGTATGAAGGCACTTTCGTGATGGATGCCGATCCGGAGGTACTCCAGTATCTGCGCGAAAACGGCAAACTCTATGCGAAACAAAAAATTAAACATAATTATCCGCATTGCTGGCGTTGCGGCACCCCGCTGATCTATTATTCGAAGCCGTCTTGGTACATCAATGTGACGAAGTTCCGCGATCAGATGGTGACAGAGAATAAGAAGGTGCATTGGTATCCGGATTACGTTGGGGAAAAGCGCTTCGGCAATTGGCTTGAAAATTTGAACGATTGGGCGCTCTCTCGCAGCCGTTATTGGGGCACGCCGCTGAACATTTGGGTGTGCGAAGATTGCGGTCATCAGCATTCCATCGGTTCCCGTGTACAATTGGCCGAGGAAGCCAGAGAGGATATTGATGCATCGATTGAATTGCATCGCCCGTATGTGGACAATGTTACGCTGACCTGTCCGGAGTGCGGTGGCATCATGCGTCGCGAGCCGGATGTTATCGATGTCTGGTTTGACTCCGGCGCCATGCCCTTTGCACAGCGCCACTATCCCTTTGAGCATAAGGATGACTTTGAGAAACTTTATTTCCCGGCGGATTTCATCTGCGAAGGCATTGACCAGACGCGCGGCTGGTTCTACTCCCTCATGGCCATTTCCGTGCTGTACACCGGTCAAACGCCCTATCGTAACGTACTGGTCAACGACCTGATTTTGGATAAAAACGGGCAGAAAATGTCCAAGTCCAAGGGCAATACCTTGGATCCCTTTGCGCTCTTTGATGAGTACGGTGCCGATGCGGTGCGCTTCTACTCGTTGTATGTATCGCCGCCGTGGCTGCCGACGCGCTTTGACATTGCCGGATTAAAGGAAGTGCAATCCAAGTTCTTCCGCACCATTAAGAACGTCTACGCGATGTTTGCGCTCTACGCCAACACCAATGAGTGGGATCCCAGAAAATTTGATCTGCCCGTGGCGGAACGCCCGGAAATTGACCGTTGGTTGCTGTCGCGCTTCCATTCGTTGGTGCGTCGCTATCATACGGATATGGATCAATTTGAATACAACCGCGTTGTGCATGCTTTGTCGGATTTCGTGGTGGAGGATCTTTCCAACTGGTACATTCGTCGTAACCGTTCGCGTTTCTGGTCATCGGAAGAAACACCGCAGAATAAGGCAGTGTTCCGCACCACTTGGGAGGTGCTCTACGGTTTATCCAAACTGATTGCACCGATTACCCCGTTCCTGGCAGATGATCTGTACCAAGCCCTGACGCAGGGAGAAGAAATGGATTCCGTACACCTGGAATATCAGATACAGGCAGACGAGTCTGTTATTGATGCGGAGCTTGAGAAGAAGATGGATCTTGTACGCCGTCTGGTGAACCTCGGTCGTGCCGCTCGTGAGGATGCCGGCATTAAAGTGCGTCAGCCTCTGCAAGCGATCCTGGTGGATAAGACCCTGGCGCCCATCGTGGACGATTTGGACGATCTCATTGCGGAAGAGCTGAATATCAAAGAAGTCATCTATTCGGATGAACTGTCAAAGTTCATGAAAGTTTCTTTGAAGCCGAACTTTAAGGTTGCCGGTAAGGTATTGGGGGGCGATATGAAGGCCTTTGCCGCCTATCTCAATACGGTGGATCCTTCCGCCTTTTTGGCTGAGATACAGGAGGGATCGGTTACGGTTTCGCTTAACGGGCATGATGTGGAAATTGCGGAGGAGTTTGTATCGGCCCATTTCGATGCGCAGGAAGGCTTTGATGTGACGTCAGATCATGGAGTATTCGTTGTTTTGGAAACGCAGTTGACCGACGAATTGATCCGCGAAGGCTATGTTCGTGAGTTCATCTCCAAAGTACAGCAGACGCGAAAGAAAAACGGCTACGAAGTGTCCGACCGCATCACGATCACCTACTGTGCGGACGATACTGTAGCGGCAGCGCTTGAAGAGGGAGAAGAACAGATTCAAAAGGAAACACTCGCTGTCTCCATTACTCGCGTCGATGCGCTGAATGAGGAAGCGGTGGATCTGAATGGCCATGACGTTTCTATGCAATTGGAGAAACAAAGTCGCTAAGGAGCACGAGCCTTCTGCAGATAACGCCAACGGCAAAAAAAGAATTTTTATGGAATAGCACAAAACGCCCGGATTTGCAGCACCACGCATCCGGGCGTTTCCTATTGACAAGACAAAGAAAATCTTGTATCATACTCATGAATTTTATTTTTGCTCGATTTTTCGAGTTTTTACCCCTGGCGTGCCTTGACAGGGGATCTTTTTGTGTGCTAAGATGTGAAGCTGTCTCATAGTGTAATAATTCGTTCCCAATTTTTGTCATTTTGCGGTACTGGAAGGGGTGTTTATGCATAATCATACTCAATTGTATGGTCGCACGGTGCGTCAGAGCTTTTCGCGCATTCCGCAGGTTCTGGACTTTCCGAATCTTTTAGCGATTCAGAAAAACAGTTTCGAATGGTTTATGAACGATGGTTTGCGTGAAGTCTTGGAGGACGTTTCGCCTATCCGCGACTATTCCGGAAATCTTGTATTGGATTTTGTCGACTATTATTTCGAAGATGAGCCGGAATATTCGGTGGAAGAATCGAAAGAGCGCGACGTGAACTATGCGCGCAAACTGAAAGTCAAAGTACGCCTTATTAAGATTGATGAAGGCGAGATCATGGATGTCAAGGAACAGGAAGTGTTCTTGGGCGATATTCCGATGATGACCGATTCCGGTACTTTCATTATTAATGGTGCGGAACGTGTTATTGTTTCGCAGCTCATTCGTTCGCCCGGTGTGTATTATGCTCGTGATTTTGATAAGTCCGGTAACACCATGATTTCTTCTACGGTCATTCCGAACCGAGGTGCATGGTTGGAATATGATAATGACGCGCATGGCGTGGTCAACATTCGTATTGACCGCACTCGAAAATTGCCTGCCACTACCCTGATTCGTGCGCTTCTGTTTGAGACGGACGAGGAAATGATTGAAGTGCTGGGGGACAGTGAAGCCCTGCGTTTGACCTTAGAAAAGGAAGTTTCTCGTACACGCGAGGATGCCTTGATTGAAATTTACCGCAAGTTAAAGCCGGGTGATCTGGCTTCGGTCGAATCGGCAGAACCGTTGATTCACAATCTGTTCTTCGATCCGCGCCGCTATGACCTGGCAAAAGTGGGACGCTATACCTTTAATAAAAAACTGACGGTCAAGAACCGTATTATCGGCCACGTACTGGCAGCGGATGCCGTGAGCGAAGATGGAGAAATCATTGCTTCCGCCGGAAGCACCATGGACGAAAAGCTTGCTGAAGCTATCGAGGACGCCGGTATCAACATTGTGGACGTTTACTCCAATGCGGAACTGACAGAAGTCACCCGTGTCGTAGGCAACCATTTTGTGACCTATCACGCTTTTGAAGAACAACTGCCGGACATTGATTTCCCGGCCTTGGGCTTTACGGAAAAACTCTACTGGCCGGCAATGCAGGATATTCTGGGGGAATTTGAAGACCATCCGGATGAATATCCGAATGCAGAGAAAAAAGCGGCTTACCTTAAAAAACATCGTCAGGACATCAGCCCGCGTCACATTACGACAGCCGATATTCTGGCAACCTTTAGCTATCAGTTGAATCTCTATCGTGGTATCGGGGACGTGGATGATATTGACCATCTGGGCAATCGTCGCGTGCGCTGCGTGGGCGAGTTGTTGCAGAACCAGTTCCGTATCGGATTGTCTCGTATGGAGCGCGTGGTGAAAGAGCGTATGACCACCGGTGATCCGGATTTGGCCACTCCGCAGAGCTTGCTCAATGTGCGTCCGGTCACGGCAGCAATTAAAGAGTTCTTCGGCTCTTCGCAGCTGTCCCAATTCATGGACCAGACCAACCCGATGTCCGAATTGACCCATAAACGTCGTCTGTCGGCGTTGGGACCGGGCGGCCTTTCTCGTGACCGTGCGGGCGCGGAAGTCCGCGACGTGCATGATTCGCACTATGGCCGTATCTGTCCGATCGAGACGCCTGAAGGTCCGAATATCGGTTTGATTACTTCTTTAACGACGTATGGACGTATCAATGAATATGGCTTCATCGAAACGCCGTATCGCCGTGTGGAGAAGGGCACAGGCCATGTGACCGAGGAGATTGTCTATCTGACGGCCGATCAGGAAGACCATTACATTAAAGCACAGGCCAACGAACCGATTGATGAGAACGGCTATTTTGTGAATGCTCGTGTTTCCGGCCGTGGTATCAATGCTGTCAACGATATTTTCCCGCATGAAATCGTGGACTTCATGGACGTTTCGCCGCAGCAGATTGTTTCCGTTGGTGCTGCAATGATTCCGTTCCTCGAAAACGACGATGCTACCCGTGCTTTGATGGGAACGAACATGCAGCGTCAGGCAGTGCCTTTGATCAAAACCGAAGCACCGATGATCGGTACCGGTATTGAACATAAGGCGGCATTGGACTCCGGCGTAGTAATTACCGCAAAGGCATCCGGCATTGTGACGAAGGTGGATTCGGATCACATTGTGGTTCGTGAGGATGAGAGCGGACAGGAAAAGAGCTATAAAGTCTTTAAGTTCCGTCGCGCCAACCAGGGGACCTGCTTCAACCAGCGTCCAATTGTGGATGAAGGCGACCGCGTCGAGAAAGGCGAAATCATCGCTGACGGCCCGTCGACGGAAGAAGGCGAAATTGCCTTGGGCAAAAACATCCTGATCGCCTTCATGACCTGGGAAGGTTATAACTACGAAGACGCGATGCTCATCAATGAAGAGCTCGTCATCAATGATACGCTGACATCGGTCCATATTGAAGAACACAGCTGTGAAGCGCGTGAAACCAAGCTCGGACCGGAAGATATTACCCGTGATATTCCGAACATCGGCGAAGACATGCGCCGTAACTTGGATGAAGACGGCATTATTCGTGTGGGCGCCGAGGTGGTTGCCGGCGATATTCTCGTTGGTAAGGTGACGCCGAAGGGGGAGACGGAGCTGTCTCCGGAAGAGCGCCTGCTGCGTGCCATCTTTGGCGAAAAGGCCAGAGAAGTGCGCGATGCTTCCTTGAAAGTGCCGCATGGTGAGAGCGGTATCGTCGTAGACGTAAAGAAATATTCGCGTGCCAATGGCGACGACCTGGCACCGGGCCTTAACGAAGTGGTTCGCGTTTATATCGCGACAAAGCGCAAGATCATGGTCGGCGATAAGATGTGCGGTCGCCACGGTAACAAGGGTGTTGTTTCGCGTATTTTGCCGGTCGAGGATATGCCGTTCCTGCCGGACGGCACACCGATTCAGATCTGCTTGAATCCGTTGGGCATTCCGTCTCGTATGAACTTGGGACAGGTGTTGGAAGTGCACTTGGGTCTGGCCGCTAAGAAACTTGGCTGGAAGGTAGCCACACCGGTTTTCGACGGTGCCTCCGACAAAGATATCGAGGAAGCTCTGACGAAAGCGGGCTATCCCATCAACGGCAAGATTCAGCTGCGCGACGGTCGTACGGGCGAGCCCTTTAACAATCGTGTTACGGTGGGCTACATGTACATCCTAAAATTGCACCACATGGTCGAGGAAAAGATCCACGCACGTTCCACCGGTCCGTACTCTCTGGTTACGCAACAGCCGCTTGGCGGTAAAGCGCAGTTCGGCGGTCAGCGTTTCGGTGAGATGGAAGTTTGGGCGTTGGAAGCTTATGGTGCTTCGCACACTCTGCAGGAAATGCTGACGGTGAAGTCCGATGACGTCACGGGACGTGTACGCACCTACGAAGCCATCGTCAAGGGCGAGAACATTCCGACCCCCGGCATTCCGGAAAGCTTCAAGGTATTGATTAAGGAATTGCAGTCTCTGGCCTTGGATATCAATTTGCTGGATGAAAACGATGAAGAAGTGGAACTGGTCAATGACTTAAATGATGTGACCCGTTTCTCACAAATAGAAGATTTGGATGAGCGACAGAGCGAGGAAACCCCGCATTCCTTCTTGCATCGTGCCGATGATGCGGACGACGAAGCCACGGAAGTCAGCGATGAGTACGAGCTGGACGAGGATGATGTCGAGGACGATGAAGCGGATTTCAATGCACTCGGCTTCTCCATCCATGATGCGGATGAAGAGGATGAATAGGATAGGAGATCAGGATGAAACAAACCAATGCATTTGATGCCATTAAGATTCAGATTGCCTCCCCTGAAAAAATCCGTTCTTGGTCGCACGGCGAAGTTAAAAAACCGGAGACGATCAACTATCGTACGCTGAAGCCGGAGAAAGACGGTCTGTTCTGCGAAAAGATTTTCGGACCGACCAAAGACTGGGAGTGCAACTGCGGAAAGTATAAGCGGATTCGCTTTAAGGGCGTAATCTGCGAGAAGTGCGGCGTCGAGGTAACCAAGTCTAAGGTGCGTCGTGAACGCATGGGCCATATTGAACTGGCCACCCCGGTCTCCCATATCTGGTATTTCAAGGGCATCCCTTCTCGCATGGGCCTGCTCTTGGACATGAGCCCGAAAGCCCTCGAATTGGTGCTGTATTTTGCTAATTTCGTGGTGTTGGATCCGGGCGAGGCCGAAGGGGATCTTTACAAGAAACAACTTCTCAGTGAAGAAGAATACAACAAGTATTACGAGAAATATGGCGATGGCTTTGTGGCTAAAATGGGCGCAGAAGCCATTCAGCAGTTGCTGCGCGAAGTGGATCTGGAACAGGAACAGCGCGTGCTGACCAAGGAGCTTGAAGAAGCAACGGGACAGAAGCGTGTACGTTCCTTGCGTCGCTTGGAAGTAGTCGAAGCTTTCCTGCGTTCCGGCAACAAGCCGGAGTGGATGTGCTTAACCGTATTGCCGGTGATGCCGCCGGATCTGCGTCCGATGGTACAGCTGGAAGGCGGCCGCTTTGCCACTTCTGATTTGAATGACCTGTATCGCCGCGTAATCAACCGCAACAATCGTTTGAAACGACTCCTAGACATCGGTGCGCCTAGCATTATCGTGCGTAACGAGAAGCGTATGCTGCAGGAAGCTGTGGATGCACTCATTGATAACGGCCGTCGCGGCAAAGCGGTGACCGGCGCATCCAATCGCCCGTTGAAGAGCTTGTCCGATCTGTTGAAGGGCAAATCCGGCCGTTTCCGCCAGAACCTTTTGGGCAAACGCGTTGACTATTCCGGTCGTTCCGTTATCGTCGTCGGCCCGAATCTGAAGTTCTATCAATGCGGCGTGCCAAAAGATATGGCACTGGAGCTTTTCAAACCCTTTGTCATGCGCGAATTGGTTGCGCAGGAGTTGGCACACAATATTAAGAATGCGAAGAAGATGGTGGAGCGTAAAGACGAAAACGTCTGGGGACCGCTGGAGAAAGTCATTAAAGATCATCCGGTGCTCTTAAACCGCGCCCCGACTTTGCATCGCCTGGGTATTCAGGCCTTTGAACCGGTATTGGTGGAAGGCAAGGCCATTAAGTTGCATCCGCTGGCATGTACTGCTTACAACGCCGACTTCGACGGTGACCAGATGGCCATTCACGTGCCGCTGTCTTCGGAAGCCCAGACGGAAGCGCGTCTGCTGATGCTGTCCACGAATAATATTCTGGCGCCGAAGGATGGCAAACCCATTACGACCCCGACGCAGGATATGGTGCTCGGTTCCTACTATCTGACCACAGAGCCGAAGAGTGAAAAACCAGAGGCCTATTTCCAGGATCTGGATGAGATGCGCAAAGCCTTAGCCAATCACTTCGTGACGTTGCATTCACTGGTGGCCATTCGTCGCCACCTCAATGCAGAGGATCACGGGAAACTGGTCATTTCTACGGTAGGCCGTTTCATTTTCAATGAAGGGATTCCGCAGGATTTGGGTTATGTGGATCGCCAGAAAGATCCATATGGCTTGGAAGTGGATATGCTGGTGGACAAAAAGAAACTCACCGACATTCTGGATCGCTGCTATCGTGTGCATGGTAACATTCGTACGTCACGCTTGCTGGACTACATTAAGTCGACCGGTTACTATTACTCCACGATTGGCGCCCTGACGGTTTCCATGAACGATGTCCATATTCCGGATGAGAAGGCAGATATTCTGACACAGGCGGTCAAGGACGTTGAAGGCTATGAGCGTATGGCGCGTCGCGGTTTAATTTCCGAGAACGAGCGTTATGACTTCGTGATTGACACATGGACGAAGGCTACCGATGATGTGGAGCAGGCGATCGTGAAACATCTGGATCCGACAAACTCCATCGCCATCATGGCGAACTCCGGTGCCCGCGGTTCCATGAAACAGATTCGTCAGTTGGCCGGTATGCGCGGTTTGATGCAGACGGCAACCGGTAAGACCATCGAGATTCCGGTTCGCGCCAACTTCCGTGAAGGTTTGTCCGTGCAAGAGTTCTTTATTTCAACGCATGGTTCTCGAAAGGGCCTTTCCGATACGGCGCTTCGTACGGCGGACTCGGGTTATCTGACGCGTCGTTTGGTTGATGTGTCGCAAGACGTTATCGTGACCGAAGACGATTGCGGTACGGATCGCTATATTACCGTTTCCGATATTCGCGAAGGAAACGAGATGATCGAATCCTTAAAGGATCGTATTATTGGCCGTACCAGCTTTGAGGATGTGTTGCATCCGTCCACGGGAGAACTGTTGGCACGTCGCAACGAAATTATTACGGAAAAAATGGCCGAGGCCATCATGGCGGCCGAAATTAAAGAGGTCAAGGTACGCTCGGTATTGGAGTGCAATTCGGTGCACGGCGTTTGCGCCAAGTGCTACGGACGCAACCTGGCTACCGGTAAGGGCGTGGATATCGGCGAAGCCGTCGGTATTATTGCGGCACAGTCCATCGGTGAACCGGGTACACAGCTGACCATGCGTACCTTTCACTCCGGCGGTATTGCCGGTACCGGAATTACCCAAGGTCTTCCGCGTGTGGAGGAGTTGTTCGAAGCACGTAAGCCGAAGGGACTTGCCACGATCACCAAGAACGGCGGTACCGTATCCATCCAGGATAATAAGAAACGCCAGGATGTGGTGGTTACCTCAGACGACGGGCACCAAGAAACCTACGCGATTCCCTTCGGAACGACTATTGCTGTGCATGATGGCGATGTCATCGCTAAGGGCGATCGCCTGACGGAAGGTTCTCTGAATCCGCATGATATTTTGGATGTCTTGGGCGTGAAAGCGGTACAAGACTATATCACGCGTGAAGTACAGAAGGTTTACCGTATCCAAGGTGTTGATATTGATGACCGTCATATTGAGATTATCATCAAGCAGATGCTGCAACGCGTGCGTATCACCGAGTCCGGCGACTCGAGCTTCTTGCCCGGACAGATGGTGAACCATCGTCTGGTAGCTCTTGAAAACGAACAACTGGAAGCGGAAGGCAAAGAGCCGGCATCCTTCGAGTATGTAATCTTGGGTATCACAAAGGCATCCATTGCTTCAGAATCCTTCTTAAGCGCCGCTTCCTTCCAGGAAACTACGCGTGTTCTCACCGATGCTTCCATCAAGGGCAAGGTGGACGATCTTCGCGGCCTGAAAGAGAACATCATCATCGGCCAGCTCATTCCGGCCGGTACGGGCATGAAGTCTTATCGCCAGAGCGGCATTACTTATGATGGCATGAAGGACGATTTGGAGCGCATTGAAGGCATGAAAGCCGAAAAACGCGCACCACATAATGCGGAAGATGTTGCGATGGACGAGGAAGACGAGAATACGGTAGAAGTTGAGGACACGGATGCGCCGGAAACCGTTGCAACGGCCGCGCGTGAAGACGATGCGGCGTTGTTGGCTCAACGGTCGAAACCGATGCCGACACGGTAACGGAATAAGAGAATCAACAGCGTTCTTATGGAAAGCGTGGAAAAATAAAGGAAAAGGGGAGACGACAACGTCTCCTCTTTTTTTCTGTGAATCGAGATCAAAGTTCGGGCGAAATAAAGTCAGAATCAGCGAAACACCTGGTATTTTAGGATTTGAGGGCTTGTAAAGAAACGATTCCTTTTCGTATGATATCATCGGAAATGTTGATTATAGCAGTTATCAAGATAGATTTTATAGGTGGGGGGGGAAAACGTTTAACATTGAGTGAAAATAGTGGTAAAAAGTAAATAAAAGATGTCCTTTCATTACATTATAGGTACCACTCAACGAATGGCTCAATAGTGACCGTTGAAAGTGATAGCCACAGAACATGTCGTAGCGTGTATGCTCGATTTACAACTGGTTAATATGTAGAATGGCATTAGTAAGAAGGAGGAGGTTATGAGCAAGACCAAACGCTATATTCTCTTGATTGGCATTTTCCTTGTCGCAGGTGCCTTTATTGCTGGCTATTACTTTAGAGGACGGGTATCGCCGAACGTGACGGAGAACCAGCCCGAAAGCGTGGAGGAATCTAAAATTGTCGAGAAATCGACATCCGAAGAAAAATTAGATGGTGAAAAAACGACTTTACCGGTGCGCAAGGTCTTAGAAGGCGTAGATTTGCTTGAAGTACGCTATAGCAAAAAAAATAATATTTTGGTAGCAAAGCTGGAGACACACGCTTTTTCCGACATGAAGAAGTTAATGGCCGATGGCAAGATCAACAACATCTATGCGACGAAGGTCAGTGCACAAATCAAAAAACGTGATAAGGATCAGGCGTATCCTTTGACCACGAAGAATGAGGATTTTAAGTTGGATTTGGCATTAGGCAAGCCATTTGAGATGACTTTTGTCAATCCACATAAAGACTTTCCAATGTCTGAATTATATGAATTTGATTTAACCTTTGATTTTCTTCCGACAGAAGACAAAGCGATACCAGATGCATACTCGTATATGGTAAGTCTTTTGAATTCGACAAATGAGAATCGCTTCGTTGAAGAGAGTGTACGTGCAAAAGAGGTTTCGTCACAACAGGATGGCAGCAGTCAGGACAAATAAATCATCTTAAACAGCAAGTAAAAAGAGGAGGGGAAGATCGGCATTCCGTGCTTCCTTTTTCCGACGGGACGATTCTTTTTGATGTCAACGGGTTGGATGCGTCCCGTGTACAGGCAGATCGGGAAGAAGAGTTGCCTATATTGAATTAAAAGAACGGATGCTTCCCGTGTACAGGCGGATCGGGAAGAAGAAGTTCATCCCAAGGGATTTGCGGACCGGACGGTTGCTGACGTCTTTTCCTTGTGGATAGAATGGCAAATAAAAAATGGATTGTCTTCATGGCTGGAGACAATCCATTTTTGGTTGTGCACTACATGGCGTGACAATGGCTTTGGGACGTTACTGCTCTTCATCCATATCAACCTTATCCATATCAACCTTATCCATATCATCGTTGTCCACATCATCTTTGACCATAACAATCTGATCCATATCAACCTTATCCATATCATTCTTATTCATATCAACCTTCGGAGCTTGTCCCAAGTATTGTGACAGCAGCATCTTGCCGGTTTTTAATTCATACGCGCCGACCGCATATAGGGCGACGATGACCAAATGAATCAGGGATAAAAAGGTGAATTTATGCAGAATGGAAATGGCGGACAAGACGAGCATGATGATGCTGAAAATAAACAACCGATTGCCCGCTTGCGGATTGTCCGCATTTTTTCGTCCGGCGAATCCTGCGTAGAAATAGGCAAGACTGAGCACAATCGCCAGCAGGGCGAGAAAAAATATAGAAAATCCCAATACTCCTAAAAAGTAGCCGCTTACATCGTTTCCGCGGTTAATCCAAGAAGCCAGAATGCCGCCGAAGAGGGAGACCAAGAGGACAAAACCCAGTGAGATAGCCGTTTCAATGATAAGGGCCGTGGATGCATAATACAGAATGTTGTTGCGCGTTGTTTTCATCGTCATTTCCTCCTGATTCATAATAAGAATGAACCACAAAAAATCCATCGTTGTCGATGCGATAGCCCATGTGCGTGTCTCCTTGGAGAATAGTCTGTGGAAGCACATCACCAACTTGCTGAACTGTTTTTATCATACTCCTGTGTGTTCCGTGCCGCAATGGCACTACGCGGATGCGAAGCAAGGGATTCTTCCTATCGACGCAAGAGAGGTTGTAGGGTGGTTTTTACGTTTTCAGCAAATCTACACTCTACCATTTGGGGGACAGTGCAAAGCGCGAAAAGCCACCGTAAAGTGGGCGGTGGAATTACGGCGGCACAAGAGGAAAATGCGAAAAGCCGCCGTAAAGTGGGCGGAATAATTACGGCGGCAAAACGCAAAAGTGCAGAAAGCCGCCGTAAAGTGGGCGGCGGAATTACGGCGGCAAAACGCAAAAGTGCAGAAAGCCGCCGTAAAGTGGGCAGAATAATTACGGCGGTAAAACGCAAAAGTGCGAAAAGCCGCCGTAAAGTGGGCGGGATATTTACGGCGGTAAAATGCAAAAGTGCGAAAAGCCGCCGTAAAGCGGGCTAAATAATTACGGCGGCAAAAGAGGAAAGTGCGAAAAGCCGCCGTAAAGTGGGTGGCAGAATTACGGCGGTAAAACGCAAAAATGGGAAAAGCCGCCGTAAAGTGGGCGGAATATTTACGGCGGTAAAACGCAAAACTGCGGAAAGTAGCCGTAATCTGCCCGCGGATGTCCATAAGGAGCCGGCCAGCGGCCGGCGATTTTGAAAACCGCGCCGCCAATAGCATTTCCAGTGGCGCTCCATCTGTAACGACGCCGCCAACAGCATTTCCAGCGGCGCTCCTCCTGTAACCGCGCCGCTAACAGCATTTCCAGCGGCGCTCCTCCTGTAACTGCGCCGCCAGCAGCATTTCCAGCGGCGCTCCATCTGTAACCGCGCCGCCAGCAGCATTTCCAGCGGCGCTCCATCTGTAACGACGCCGCCAGCAGCATTTCCAAGCGGCGCACCACCGACTTCCTGTGCCGGACTGGCGCACTGCGACTCACTTCGCCCGTTTGCTTCACGGCCGCCTCACTCACCGCATCACACTTCGCTCGCTTTCCCTATTATGCCTTGGCACTCCCCGCCTGTCGCACCCCAAACACCCTGACAGTCTTCCCCGCCTGCCGCACCCCAAGTACCCCGACAGTTTTCCCGCCTGTCGCATACCCAAGCACCCCGACACCCTTCCGCGCGCCGCATCTTCGACGAACCGGAAGTTCGTCTTTCGCGATTATTTCGCCGAGGAGAAGCCAGCGGCGCAAGGAAGGGGTGCCGGGGTGTCATTGCCGGCGGCGCAAGGAAGACCGTCGAGGCGTCATTGCCGGCGGTGCAAGGAAGGTTGTCGGGGTGCATTGCCGGTGGCATGCAGAAGGGGATGAAAGCGCATCTTGACGGGGTTTCCCACGGCTGTTATACTGTTTAAGGTTATTTTCCGAATTTTGCCTTCAAATCGGAAGCGACAGCGCGAAGTGCGAACCGAAGTACGCACAGAAGCGTGCACGACACGATGCTGCGCGGCGAAAAGCCGTGTTACGAAAAGATGTGTAGATAGAAGGCAATTATTCCGCCAAATAGCCTACATTCCGTAAGGAAAATACAAAAAGAAGGAGGAACGGTATGCCGACAATTAATCAATTGATCCGAAAGGGACGTTTTTCGGAACGAAAGAAGACCAATACACCTGCGCTCGGTTTTAACTTCAATACGTTGAAGAACCGCCAGACGGTTGCGGAATCTCCGCAGAAGCGCGGCGTTTGCACGTCGGTGCGTACGGTCACCCCGAAGAAGCCGAACTCGGCACTTCGTAAAGTGGCACGTGTACGTTTAACCAACGGCTATGAAGTCCTTTCTTACATTCCCGGTATCGGTCATAACCTGCAGGAGCACAGCGTAGTGCTGATCCGCGGGGGTCGTGTTAAAGACTTGCCTGGTGTGCGTTATCACATCATCCGCGGCGCTTTGGATGCGTCCGGCGTTGAAGGCCGTAAGCAAGCTCGTTCGAAATACGGCGCTAAGAAATCCAGCAAGTAAACACGAGACTAATATGTGCATACGCGAACCTTCTGGTTTTCTTGTGCACGGCAGCCGTCAGCGGACGGTTGAGTACCATCATCTGAATGGATGAACAAGGAGGGAAGAGAAGTGTCAAGAAAAGGACATATTCCAAAAAGGGAGATTATGCCGGATCCCAAATTTAACGATGTAGCCGTATCGAAGCTCATTAATGCGGTTATGTTGGACGGCAAAAAAGGACTTGCTCAGCGAATCGTATACGGAGCCTTCGAGTTTGCTGAGAAGAAAATTGGCCAGGAAGCTCTCGAGATTTATCGCAAGGCGCTCGCGAACGTCATGCCGGTATTGGAAGTTAAAGCGCGCCGTATCGGCGGTGCCACTTACCAGGTGCCGATGGAAGTTCGCCCGGATCGTCGTCAGACGCTCGCCCTGCGCTGGATCGTAGGCTTTGCTCGCACACGCGGAGAAAAGACCATGCAAGAGCGTTTAGGAAATGAACTGATCGATGCATTCAACAACACCGGTGCCAGCGTGCGCCGTAAAGAAGAAATGCACCGTATGGCTGACGCGAATAAGGCCTTCGCGCATTTCCGTTATTAATCGCGGGGAGGTTCTAATTGCCAGAACATACACCTTTAAAAGATATTCGTAATATCGGAATCATGGCCCATATCGATGCCGGTAAAACGACAGTTACTGAGCGTATTCTGTTCTATACCGGAAAGATTCATAAAATGGGCGATACGCACGAAGGTGCGGCACAAATGGACTGGATGGAGCAGGAACAGGAACGTGGTATTACCATTACTTCTGCAGCAACCACCTGCTTCTGGCCGCGCAACGGTCGCAACCATCGCATCAACATCATCGATACCCCGGGACACGTGGACTTTACCGTTGAGGTAGAGCGTTCCCTGCGTGTTTTGGACGGTGCGGTTGCTTTGTTCGACGCAAAAAGCGGTGTGGAGCCTCAGTCCGAAACCGTATGGCGTCAGGCGGACAAGTATCATGTTCCGCGCATGTGCTTCATCAACAAAATGGACGCAACAGGCGCTGACTTCCTGATGTCGGTGGACACCATTCGCGACAAGCTCAAAGCAAATGCTGTTCCGGTACAATTGCCGATCGGTGCCGAGCATAAATTCGTGGGCATCATCGACTTGATCGATATGCGCGCTGAAGTGTACCACGATGACCTCGGAAAAGAGATCACGGATGAAGACATCCCTGCCGATCTGAAGGATCAGGCAGAAGAGATGCGCGCCAACTTGTTGGAACACCTCTCTGAGGTTGATGACGAATTGGCCATGGCATATCTCGAGGATGAGCCCATCAGCGATGAAATGATGCGCAATGCAATCCGCAAGGGAACACTGGAACAAAAGATTTTCCCGGTGCTCTGCGGTTCCGCTTATAAAAACCGCGGTGTCCAGTTCCTGATCGATGCCATCGTCGACTATATGCCGAGCCCGTTGGATATTCCGCCGGTTCTCGGTACATCGACAGATCCGGACAGTGATGAGGAGCTTCATCGTGAAGCGGATGTAGATGAACCGTTCTCGGCCTTGGCTTTCAAGGTCATGACCGATCCGTATGTCGGAAAGCTCTGCTTCTTCCGCGTATACTCCGGTAAATTGGAGAACGGCAGCTATGTCTACAACTCCACAAAGGGCAAACGCGAACGCTTGAGCCGTATTTTGCAGATGCATGCGAATAAGCGTGAAGAAATCGAAGTCGTACAGGCTGGTGATATTGCCGCCGCCGTCGGATTGAAAGACACCGGCACCGGCGATACCCTCTGCGATCAGGATGCACCGATTATTCTGGAACAAATGACATTCCCGGAGCCGGTTATCTCTGTTGCTATCGAGCCGAAGACCCGCGCTTCCCAGGAAAAAATGGGCGTAGCATTGGCCAAGTTGGCTGAAGAGGATCCGACCTTCAAGACCTATACCAATACAGAAACGGGTCAGACGATTATAGCCGGCATGGGCGAATTGCACTTGGAAATCATCGTGGATCGTCTGCAACGTGAATTTAAAGTGGAAGCCAATATCGGTAATCCGCAGGTATCGTACCGCGAATCCATCACCGCTCCGGCTGAGGCACAAGGTAAATTTGTTCGTCAGTCCGGTGGTCATGGTCAATACGGTGATGTACGTATCCGCATCAAACCGGGTGAACCGGGAACGGGTATTGTAGTACACAATGTTACCGTCGGCGGATCCATTCCGAAGGAATTTATCAATCCTTCCATCCAGGGTGTGCAGGAAGCTTGCCAGAGCGGTCCTGTTGCCGGATTCCCGGTGTTGGATGTGGACGTCGAGATTTACGACGGTTCATTCCACGAGGTCGACTCGTCGGAGACAGCATTTAAGATTGCCGGTTCCATGGCTATGCAAAATGCCATGAAGAAGGCAAATCCGGCGCTGCTGGAACCGGTACAGAAAGTAGAAATTCTGACGCCGGAAGAGTATCTGGGCGATGTTATGGGCGATGTCTCGTCCCGTCGCGGACGCATTGATCAAATGTCCACCCGCGCAGGCGTTCAGGTCATTGATGCGTTCATCCCGCTGTCGGAAATGTTTGGCTACGCAACAGATTTGCGTTCTAAGACGCAGGGCCGTGCAACGTATTCGATGCAATTCGACCACTACGAGAAAGTACCTGACAGCATTGCTGAGGAAGTAACGAAAGAACGGAATGCGTAATCTGACAGGTTGCGTATTTTAGCGGAACGTTGGCATTTTAAGGCCATCTGTTCTATAATGATCCATAACGACCAATAGTTGTTTGAGGAGGAAAATATGGCGAAGCAAAAATTTGAGCGTACGAAACCGCATGTAAACATCGGCACGATCGGCCACGTCGACCATGGTAAGACGACCCTGACCGCTGCTATCACTAAGGTTATGAACGAGAAATACGGTACTGGTGAATTCGTTGATTACGCCAATATCGATAAGGCGCCGGAAGAGCGCGCTCGTGGTATAACCATTAACACTTCGGTGGTTGAATATGAGACCCCGAACCGTCACTACGCACACGTGGACTGCCCGGGACACGCCGACTATGTTAAGAACATGATCACCGGCGCTGCTCAGATGGACGGTGCTATCTTGGTTGTTTCCGCTGCTGACGGCCCGATGCCGCAGACACGTGAACACATCCTGCTGGCTCGTCAGGTTGGTGTGCCGAGAATCGTTGTATTCTTGAACAAGAAAGACCAAGTAGATGATGATGAATTGATCGAATTGGTCGAGATGGAAGTTCGCGATCTGTTGAACGAATATGACTTTGATGGCGACAACACCCCGATTATCGTTGGCTCCGCTCTGAAGTGCCTGGAAGAAGGCGGCGAATGGGAAGAGCCGATCATCGAATTGATGAAGGCTGTTGACGAATATATCCCGACTCCGGTTCGTGCGACGGATGAGCCGTTCCTGATGCCGGTTGAAGATGTTCTGACCATCACCGGACGTGGTACGGTTGCTACCGGCCGTGTTGAGCGTGGTGTCCTGAAAGTGAACGACACGGTCGAGATCGTCGGTCTTGTTGACAAGCCGCGTGAAGTGGTTGTCACTGGTGTGGAAATGTTCCACAAGCAATTGGATCAGGCAGAAGCCGGCGATAACATCGGCGCGCTGCTGCGTGGTGTACAGCGTAATGAAATCGAGCGTGGACAGGTTTTGGCTGCTAAGAACTCGATTCATCCGCACACCAAATTCGAAGGTCAGGTTTACGTTCTGACGAAAGACGAAGGTGGCCGTCATACCCCGTTCTTCTCGGGCTATCGTCCGCAGTTCTTCTTCCGTACAACCGACGTAACCGGTGACATCCAGCTGCCGGAAGGCACCGAGATGGTTATGCCGGGAGATAACGCTACCTTCACGATCTCTCTGATCTCGCCGATCGCGATTGAGGAAGGTCTCCGTTTCGCTGTCCGTGAAGGCGGCCGTACGGTTGCTTCCGGTGTTGTCTCCAAGGTTATCGAGTAAGCGAAGAAAACAATCTAAAAACGCAGTTAACGTAGTTAGCTGTGAAAGTAAGCTCGGAGCGAATGCTCCGGGCTTTTTTTGTGCGGAAGGGGCGAGTCTGTTTTCGCAGCCAGAGTCGAACCGGACGATTTTACAAAAAATAAAGCCTTTCCTATGGGAAATACAAGGAAAATAGGCTACAATAGGAGAAAGACGATTATTGCACTTGACGAAGGGGGGGATCACGTGGAGACTCTCTTAGACAGACAGACAGACAGACAGTAATGCTGTCTATATTTGAATATATGCGCAAGCAAAAACATATAGCTACGGTGTAACTATATGTTTTTGCTTTTTTATTTTTAGTCAGCAATTGATAGATAACAAGTAACGTAGGAGGAAGGGTTATGAACAGCAACATCAAAAAAATGCTCACGGCGCTTTTAGCCGTCGCACTCGTTGTCACGACGGTTTTTCCGGGGAGTAGATCGGTCTATGCGGAGGAGAAACCGACCGCAGAGATGCTAACGACAGAAGAAGAGAAGCAAGCTTCTGCTTTGAAGGAAACGCTAAACGACGAAGACCAGCTGGATAAGCAGGGTCAGACAAACCCCGAGGAAACGGGAAAACAGAATATCGTTGACCAGAACGCACTGAATGAAGCGGCTTCTCCGCAGGAAAAACAAGAGGAAGCGGTCAAAACGATGGAAACCGAGACCCCTGTTGCGCCACAAACGCAACCCGCTTCTCCCATAAAAGCGCCCGGCAATTCGACAGGAAAAGTGGAACTGAAAATCGGCCGTCTCGTCGGTAATAAACTTGAAGAGATGTCGGAAGGTTGGTATACACAACAAGTCGTTGACAGCGTCGTTGACTTAGATATTTCCGGTAACAACTATGCGATTGATAATCCGTATTTGGTGCTTCGTCTGCCGAAGACGGACAAAATTATGGATGTAAAATTTGTCGATTCCGCAGCAGGAACGACAGAGCGATATGAAGATGATAATTATCAATATGTCAAATACACCTATACGCGTCTAACTGGAGGCTTGCACTATACTTACCAATATTACTTTACCTTTGACGGCCATCATGCCAAAAATGGAGATTCGATTGAAGCCCAGGCGCAACTTTACGATGGAAGCGGCAAGCTTGTCAAGGAAGTCAAGCAAACCTATACAGCCAAAACGGTCGGCTTTGAGCTATGGTCAGCCCATGGTAACAGTGGAATGGGGAATATTCATAAAACAGTAAATACTGACGGACACGATTATGATGTCCGGGGAAATATCAATAATGCGAACGATACGAAAACGGTTGCGCGAGCTGGAAGTAGGACCAATGTTTTTGCAGCGGTCTATCCGAAAAAAATCGAGGGCATTAACGAGAGCGTGGGGATTGAATATCCGAAAAACCTGAAAATCGTTTATACCTATCAGAAAGATGAGCCGGGCTTTCGTGAATTTAGCCCAAATGGCAAAGGAGCTCACGATGTAGGTGGACTTAAGAATATCCGGAATTATACTTGGACGCAAAATGATAATGTTTACACATTTTTAATAAAGGATCCGACATTTGATAGCAATGGTAGAGGTGTTCAGACAGCTACAAACGGGCGATATGCAACTTATGCAAATTCCTTGATGAAAGATAACGGCGTTACAGTAAATAAAAAGTTGCCGATAAGAATCGATTATTATAAAAACGCCAATGACGATGGTACTGGCGGGGAGTTTCTTGGAACGCGATATGAGAACTTTACCTTTATTCCGTACGTATATAAAGGTGGAAGTACGTTTAGCTACGCTAAAGTTTCATTTGATGCCTACAATATAGCGGATGAATTTCAATATATCTATCATCCGGATTATTACCATCTGAATGGAAAGTTTTATAAGGGCAACTTTAATATGGCGGACAAGGGAGGCATCCCTCTTTCAACAGGTATTTCTAACTGGAACACTGGCAGCAGTTATTCGAATCCATACGATGGGGGAAAAACGGACAAGGTTACAGAAGTCTACACGAAATTGTTGACCAACGCAACCTATTTTAAGAGTGTACAGCTCCGTGCGATTATTAGTAATGGACAAAATACGAATAATGATAAGCATAAGGAGGCAATAAAAAACGCAATCAACGACGGAAATACGAAACTTTATGGAATTGACAATAAGGGCAATCAGAATCTCATAAAAGAAAATATAAAGCTCGACGAACTTGTAGAGATCGAAGACAGCAGCCGAAACTATGTTGAATTGGTCGTGCGCTTTGAAAACCCGGTGGAACTGGATAATATGACTCTTCAGCTCCGGGAAAGGCAGTGGTTTGTTAAGGAGGAACTGAATGATCTCCTTAGCATGCAACATGGTATGCACACCTATGAAAGTGAATGTGCGGTTACCAGATTAGATGATAGTGATAAGGCTGTTACGGGAAAATATGTTGGTTATGGGGGCCATCCAGCATATTTTACGGTAACCCCTTTGCACCCAACGGTGGATTCCTATATCAGTAAGCCTCAGACGGTCGAATATAAGGAAGGTGCCACTTTTGATTATCTGGTCGGGCCGAAGCTTCCAAGAATTGCGCATGATAATAATGTTCCCTACGGAGATCTGAAGGAGATAAAAAACGTTAAGACGATTACGCTTCTTCCTTCCGGTTATGAATATGCCGGGGAATATAAAAAAGAGATGTACGATGCTAACTGGAATAATCCTAAGATTGAAGACCCGACGATTACGACGGTGGAGAATTATCAAGGCTCCGGCAAGACGGCAGTCATTGTGGATTACGGCAATATTAAGACGAGAACATATTATCCAATTAAGCTGAAGCTTCGTGCAACCAAGTACGCAGCTCGTGGAGCAAGTGATTTTGTCAACTATATGACCTATGATGACAATGACTTTATCCGTCCACTGCCGGCAACCAATAATGCAAACGACTATGTTGATGCCTTGGATTTGGACCAAGATGGGAACACGTCCGAAATCTTTATGCAGAAGCATACCACGGTGACCTTTGTGCCGCCGCTGGAACTGGTAATCAAAAATGCGGTAAAACATGACGTGGAATTCCAACAAGGGGTTACCGGCGATTTGGGATATGATATCACTCAGAAGATTAATATCTTCAATAACTCCATTCGAGATATTAATAACCTGAGCATCATTGATGTACTGCCATATAAGGGCGACCACAGCATCAGTCCGAATGACAAGGGAGCATACCCGAAAAGGGAATCGACCTTTGCTTTGCCGCTTACAAAATCGTTGGAGGAAGTCAATGATCAAACCGTCAATGATAAGGTGAGTTTCCTTTATCAGCTGACCGATCAGGGCGCTGATCTTGCCAGCGTACGTAATGGAAAGTGGGTAGCGGCGAGCGAAGTGACGGACTTCTCACAAGTTCGATCCATTATGATCAAATTAAAAGCCGGTAAGGTGCTAGCATCCAAAGAAGAATTAAATATCCTGCTTCCGACAAAAATTCCGGGTGATACGACCTTGGACGAGGAAAAGGACATTGCCGTCAATTCCTCTGCCTTCAGTACCGATGGTACCAACTATACCGAAGGAAATATAACGAAAGTGCAGTTTACGACGTATCTGGTCAAAGGCATCGCCTTCTTGGACCACGACAAAGATGGTACGTACGATTCAACCAAAGGCGATAAACTGCAAGAAGACATCACGGTAAAGGTATTAAACAAGGACGGGTCTCAGGCAGTGGACTTTAACAACAAGCCCATTACCGGAAAAACCGATGCAAAGGGGGCCTATTCCCTTCCGGTGTATAAGCGTGGGGAGTACGTGGTAGCATTCGAGAAAACGGAAGCGCAGAAGTTTAACACGGCGCCGATGGGCATAGTAGAGGCGGCGACTTCCGCAAAAAGGATGGTCAAATCTGCAGGAACAGTGGCGACTTCCGCAAAAAAGATGGCCAATCCCGCAGAAGATGTGGTAAATTCCATTGATCCGAAAACGATCCAGGGCAATGTCGCCAAAACAGCGGCCTTTGCGCTCAATCCCGCGCATCGTGAACAAATCAAGAACGTCGCATTGATTCCGCAATTTGGACAAATCAAAATTATCAAGACCTCTGCAGATGAGAAGGATGCAAGTGGAAATCCCTTGAAATTGCAAGGCGTGGAATTTGCTCTGGTGAAGACTGATGGGAAACCGGTTCAAGATGCGCAAGGGCAAGAGATCAAGAACGTGACGACGGATGATAAGGGCAAAGCGATTTTCAAAGACGTTCCGTATGGGGACTATATCGTAAAGGAAGTGAAGGCGGCGGATCGCTATGCGCTGCCGACGAGCGGAACAAAGGTGACGGTATCGGAAAAGACGGCGCCCGATCCGGCGACGCCCGTTGAGGTGACCATCACAAATACGCTCATTCGTGGCACTATTGCCATCCATAAAACGGATGCCTCGTCCATGAAGAAGCCGCTGGCCGGCGTGGAGTTCACACTGTTTGACGACAAAGGCAACGTGATTGTCGCGAAACAGACGGATGAGAACGGTAATGTTCAATTCACGGATCTCGTGTATGGCAAATATGTCGTGAAAGAAACGAAAGGGATTCTAGGCTATCGCGTTGCGAAAAACGATATTGTTGTAGATATCAACGAGAATGGTAAGACGTATTCCTATCAGGTAGAGAATGAGAAGAGACATTATCCTTCTCCTAATCCTGATCCGACGCCGAACCCACCGACGCCGAATCCACCGACGCCGAATCCGCCGACGCCGAATCCACCGACGCCAAATCCACCGACGCCGAATCCGCCGACGCCGGTGGAACCGACGCCAACACCGAACCCGCCGACGCCGGTGGAGCCAACGCCTGGAAACCATCCCACACCGTCGGGTTCGACGACACAGGAGGTACCGAATAAGAGTGTTCATTCACCAAAAACGGGAGATTCTTTCTCTGTGATGCAGTTTGTCGTTGTGGGATGCTGTGCATTGGCACTCGTGTTTTCCACCTTGCGAAGCGTGCAGACGAGAAAGAAGGAAAGAGAGCAATAAACGCATAGAGGGCAGAGACATATAGCCATCTATGTACATTTGAGGGGCCGGCATAAGCCGGCCCCTTTTTGTACGTAGTTTTGGCTTGGTTCCCCTGCGGAACGAGACCTTGGCCGATGGAGATTTGCGCTCTTTGTCAAGGCTCGAGAAAGTGCCTTCGAAGAACGGGTCTTTGAACAATGCGTTTCGATCCTAACTGACGCTAGGTATTTTTCGCAGCCAGGGTTAGGGGAGTCGTGTCAACCCTGGTTGGCGCACGTTGGTTTTCGTAGCCAAGGTCGAAGCGGACCGATTTTACAAAAGAAAAAGCCTCTCCTATGGGAAATACAAGGGAAATAGGCTACAATAGTAGAAAGGTGATTATTGTACTTGACAAGGGGGAAAATCACGTGGATACTCTCTTAGACAGACAGACAGACAGACAGACAGTCTATCCTTAGTTTTCGTTCGCTTTCTTTTACTTTTATTTTTTCGGAGAGGCATCACATCGGCCGCCTGTTCATGGCCAATGGATAGCCTCTTTTTTTCATGGCAGGAATCAATATCGTGCAGAAGAAAAGAAAGGACTAAAGCATGAAACACATACGCAATAGAGTATTGGCCGGTGCTGTCGCACTCGTCATGCTCGTCACCGCCGTCATTACGGATAGCCGCCCTGTTCTCGCAGAGGACAAGGCTTCTTCGCATGCCGTGGAGACAACGGATACGGCTATGCTATTGGAGGAACCGAACGAAAAGAGTCCGGGAGAGATAAAAGAGGATCCCGAGACGACGGATACGCTCATGCCATTGGAGAATCCGGGCGAAAAGAGTCTGGACGAGAGGAAAGAGCACCCCGAGGAAACGACAGAAGCTATTACAAAAGCGAAAACCGTGGAAGAGGGGAAGGAAACTGCGGATGCGCCGGCGGCTCAGGCGAAACCGGAAAAAGCGTTGGCCTTGGCGAATGGTACCGGCGTAAACTACACCTTTAGCGCAAACTGGTCAACGAAAACGACAAAGGATTATACGGTTGACACGACGGATCCAACGAAAATTTCTGTTCATCCTTCCGATAATTCACAAAAAACCGTAACCTGGGCAGTTCATCTGGGCGTTCCTCAAGCCCAAGGCATAAGTTTTCCCAAAGGAACCGTCAAGATTACGGTGCCCAATTTCATTGTGGAAAACTGGGAAACGACCGGCGACACAAAAAAAGTGAATGTCACTAACGCTGGCGCAGTATTGCCCCACATGTCTTGGCAGATCGCAGAAGCGCCGAAGCCAAGCACTTCTGTGGATTTCAATTATACGGATAATAAAGATGGTACGTATACTTTAACGAATTACAAGGAGCTTACTGGTGGCTTTACCTTGGATTTCGAGCAGAGCTTTTTTTTCAAACCGGCGTTTGTAAAAGTAGATTCGGAAGGAAAATTACAAAAGAATTACGCTATTCAGCTCAAGATCGACGCGAATAATGACAGTACGAATGAAGTAGATGACAAAAAAAACCTCAGTCTTCAGTTACAGAACACGCTGAATCCGGGCAAAGTTAAACTTAGTGTTGCCAGAAAGGATAACGCAAAGGGGGCCTACCTTACATGGCAGAATAGCTGGGGGCAGAAACCTACCGATGATGACGGAAAAACCTATTTTTATGTGATTTGGTTTGCTGATTATCAGCGTGGCGCCGGGACATCCCTACCTTTCTCCGCAACGGTTACCGATACGGGAACCGATGGGAAAGTAGTTGGCACGGGATATTATACCTGGCATGACAATTCCTTCCAATATCCTCTAAATACGACCTATCCATCCATTGCGAATATCACGAAAAGCCGGACGTATCGTCAATATCAGGGTAGCGAGACGAAAGCACTCCCGGGCATGCCTAATTATTTGAATGGCCATCTGGTTCTTCAAGACATGCAGCCCTGTCTCTCGCAGGCGATCTTAAAACGGTACCCCCTTTCTCTACTTAAAGAAAAATCACCAGAAGAACTGAGAAAGAATGGGATTGAACTGTCCAATGCGGTTCAGGTGGACGAAATTGCCGATAATGGGCAGAAGGACCAAATAAATGCCACGGCGAAGGAAAAAGTTTACTTCTATTTGGGAAAAGGCTCCTTCGGAAAATATAATGCGTTTAGCAATACCACTACGCTTCCGCCGGCGAGAACTTATTTGTTAGACGGGGAAACCATTCGATTGGCGGGCAACTGGGATGCCCGAGATCACAGCTGGCACACTGCATCTGTCACCCGAAGACCGAATACGTCTAAAGGTCAGGAATGGAGTATGAAGATCACCCAGTCTTCGCCGTATTACATTGAAGGGAAAGTAGACGATCTCGCGAATTCAACTCTTAAGGAACTCTTTGATCAGAATAAGATGACAAAACTTAGCGATGCGGACTATTTCTATCGTGATTTTTTGGTCAAGTGGACAGAATATGATGCTGTGCAAACATCTCTTGGTGAAGACACAGGGAACCCCATTAAAAATTATGCATCCTATTCGCCTGTTGAGGTATGGGTGCGCAAAAATGGTAAATCTACCTTTGAACCATATGCCAAGGTAAAACGAGGAAAGGACGGCGCTTATATCGCGACAGATTGGAAGGAACAGCCGTTAGCCACGTCAAAGGGAGTGTTTAGAAGTTTTTGGACCCTTCCGGACGATGTAGTCGAAATAGAATATCGACACGAGAACGGGGACACCACTTTTCAAACCGACATGACCACATACGAAAATGTAGTCCTAAGGCCAACGAATAACGTACAAACGTTATTGACCGCTTCAAAGAACGCAGGACATGACAGCATTATTACCGCTGTTGCAAAACGAACCGTAGAATCGAATACAGACCATTCGATGGGACAGCCTTTAGCCGTTACCGCGTATAAACTGGCCGATCTGAACGTATCGTCCGCTGTAGGGAAAAATGAGGGTAAATTGACGAATTATCCGGAATTAAGTACGCAAAAAAGAAGAGTAACCATTCGAAATTATAATGGAGCGTATTCTATTTTTTGGGATATCACGGGTGGTGGAAAAAGTGACAAAGAGCTCGTCAAACGCTTCGCATTTAACAAGGGGACATTCTATGATCTTTTGCCGAAAGACACCTATGTTGATCCGAAGACGACAGAGTTGAAGTTGAATTGGTCTTACTCTGATGGCGAGGGAAATGTCATTCCGAAAGAAAATTACTCCGTTTCTTTCGTGGATGATTATGAGCATTCCGGAAGAACGATGATGATCGTGGAGTACACGATTCCTGACAATCTTCTGGATTTTGGACAAGGCGATCCGCAAGTTATGTTCTCCTATGATCTTTACAATACCTATGAGAACATTGTTGACCGCGGAACCGATGTCATCAATTCGGTTGCCTTTGTGAACGGAAACAGCAAGATTCCTTTCAATCCATCAGAAAAAGGTAAAACGCCGGACAATCTTACCGACAAAAATCTTTTCTCCACGTTGGCCCAAGCCAATGCCGGGAAAATCATGTTTAATCAAGCAACCATTCATTATAATCGCGTCACGGTTAACCAGTCCGGACTGACAAAGAAGGTAAAACCGGTTGGTCAGCCTTTATATCAGGCAAGTACAACGGTTGAGGGAAAGAGCGTCTATACGTATAAATTACGCTATCAGACGGAGAAACAAACAAATGCGGATCAGCTGGTTTTCTATGATGTGCTGGAAAATGGCGCAGAGAACAAGCCTTCCGAATGGAAAGGAACATTGCAATCCGTCGATGTATCCGCCATTGAAGGAAAACCAAGCGCAGGGAAAGAGAAGGGCACACTGGTACCGATCGTTTATTACGCTACGAGTATTCCATCGGAAGATCAGTTTGACGTGACGAATTCCATTTGGTCAACGACGAAGCCTCAGGACATGAAGCAGGTGAAAGCCATCGCGATCGACTGTAGGAAAGCAAAAAAGGGAGACAAAGATACAAACTTCGTCCTGGAAAAAGGAGGCAGTCTGTCGGTGCTCGTCAATCTTGTTGCTCCAACAGATCCTAAGCTCGAGGGCAAAAAGGCAGTCAATGAGGGGATGATCAAGACGAGAACCTTCTCCGGTTCAGAAGCCCCCAACACCAAAAATGTGAACAAGATCATGGCCAGAACCTTCTCCGGCTCAAAAGCCCCCGCAATCAATACGATTCGGGCACTGCAGGCCGATGCAGAAGTGACGCTCAAAATGCCTAAGATCACGATCAGTGGGAAAAAAGTATGGAATGACCAAAATGACAAAGCGGGGATTCGTCCCAATGACGTCACCATTCAATTGTTTGCTAACGGTAAGGATACAGGAAAAATAACGAAGGCGACAAATACGAACAACTGGAAATACGCCTTTGAGGGTCTTAATCTATACGATGCAAACGGAAACAAAATCGTATACACCGTAAAAGAAGTGCCGGTTAAGGGATACACCATGGAGATTGAAGGAACAACCATTACGAATACGTATAACAAACCGTGGACACCAATTGATCCCGCAACGACCTCTCTCACCGTTACCAAATCCTGGTCCGGCGTTGCACAGAACTACTATGGTGCAGCTTCCGTGACCGTCGAGCTTTATAAGAACGGTCAGGCGACGGGAAAGACAGCCATCCTCAATAAGGCGAATCATTTCACGGCAAAGTTCGATGGTCTTAAGACGGTCGATGACGTCGCGCAGCCACAGCAGAACCAATACACTGCAAAAGAGCTGGATGCGAATGGAAAAGCCCTTGACGACGGAGCGAATGTCACGATCTTGAACAAGAACTATACTGTCCGGTATGGGCAGGTTGCCGGCGGTAAACAGACCATCACCAATACGTTGGTGAATCCCATGCGCACCATTAGCGGCAAGAAAGTCTGGAACGATCGCGGGAATGTGGACGGTCTGCGCCCGAAGACCATTACGGTGCGTCTCCTGGCCGATGGCAAGGAAGTGCAGAAGCTTACCGTGGACAAGGGGCAAGACGGCAAGTGGGAATTTGCCTTTATGAATTGTCCGACGTATGACAAGGGTACGCCCATTACGTATACCATCACTGAGGACAAGGTAGCGTTCTACACGACAAAGATTGATGGCACGACGATCACCAACAGCCATCGACCGAAGCCGACTCCACCGACACCAAATCCGCCGACACCGGTGGAACCGACGCCGACGCCTAACCCGCCGACGCCCAACCCGCCGACGCCCAATCCGCCGACACCGAATCCGCCGACGCCGGTAGAACCGACGCCGACACCGAACCCGCCGACACCGGTGGAACCGACGCCGACGCCCAAGCCACAGCCGAAGCCGTCACCGACGCGGCCGGTAAAACCGCAGCCAAAGACGGGAGATAGCAATCGTCTTCTGTTCTGGAGCGCGCTGCTTGGGATGTCGACCCTTTCGCTGACGTTTCTTTATGCGGCCAGTGAAAAGAGGAAGGGGCAGAAAAACGCCGGACGGAAAAAACACTAAGTAAAGAAAAGCGGAACGCTTGCTGAGGAGGGGAGGCTTGACCGACTCCTCGGCAAGCCCACGCGGCTGTACGCAGAAGTTTCGCGTAGTTTTAGGCTTTTCTTTCGGAATCATGCCATAAAGCGTTTATTCGTGGTAAAATGAAAGCAATCAGTAGGTCGGATTCCATTCGTCCGATCTGTCTTGTTGAAATAAAACCCTCGCCCATCTTCGGTTACGTTTATGCTATCGTCCGAAAGGGCAAACACCAAATAGGAGGAAATCGATGAAAAGAGCGTTAACCAATCATCCGCTATGGAAACGCGGTTTGGCGTTCTTCACCGCGTTCGCCATGCTGTTCGCGATGCTGATGCCCACTGCTCCTGTTTCCCGTGCGGCGGGAGGAACACTTGATGTTGCGACGTATATCACCAATTCTGGTAGCGCCGACAAAAATTCTACTGCGGACAATGCGACCTATAATGGAAAATGGGAAGCCAATATAAAGATGGGTGCTGTGATGGCGGCCATTGAAAGCGAAATGAAGTCGGCGGCTCAGAGTGGGTATTATCCGCATGGAAAAGACGGTCCGAACAAAATTGCTTACGTGGAATACACGGTCACCTTTCCGGCTGAAGCGACTATTGACGCTTCGAATATCGAGATGAAAAATACGACGGCGATGTTTCATGGCGGCGCATTTAAGTATTCGGTTTCCGGACAGTCCGTTACGTTTAAGTTCCCGCTTAATGATGTGAACTGGGCTACGATATATAACTATTACAAAAATGATGGCGGCGCGGCTTCTGAGAAAACAATCTACTTCTCCATTCCCTATACGGTGAAGGCGAAGAGTAAAGCGGAAGCGGAGAAAGCTGAGAACGCGAAAATCACCGCTAAAGGTAACTTTGAAACACATGGATCAGGTAGTTTCTATACTTTTTCAAAGGTGGTCTATAATACCGACATAAGTGAGCATCCTCTCGCCATCGACTTTTCGAAAGCCTCCTGCTTTACAAATGCGCCGGGTGGTAATCCGGATCCGCAGACCCCCGATCCGAAGAACCCTGATCCGCAGACCCCCGATCCGCAAGATCCAAAACCCTCCGAAACAGCCATCTCTCTAGATGCTGACCTACTACTGGGTGAGAATACGGGGAATATGCCAATCGAGAAGAAGAAGGATGACGTTATGTCCTTCGTCGGCACGCTCGATGTTAAATCCATTAAGGATAAGATGGATGAGATCAAGGGACAGCACGCTAGCGCCGAATCTGATAAAATTGCTATTTCGGAGCTTAAGAGTGAATTCACGGCAACGCTGGAGCTACCAGAGGGCTTGGAGTTTTCAGGCAATAAGGAAGCGGTCTTCACAGGTGGCAATGGAGTCTTCGATATCAAGGAACAGAAAGTTGAAGGCAATAAGGCCAGTGTTACTTTTGCATTACAGAAACCTGAAGAAATCAAAAACTATACGTCCTTAGATCAGAAAATCAAGAGCGTCGATAATACGCTAAAAGTGACGTTCCGAGATGTTAAATTTAGTGAATCTGCAAAACCGAATACCGATTACGAAGTGATCGGTAAGGTTTCGGGGTCCATGGAAGGAACAGCCACGTACCCTGACTCGACAAGCGCTACGAACAAGAAACCGGCTCCGAAAATGATGCTGAAAAATGCTATGAGTTTGAGCGCAATCGAGGAAACCAAACCGAAGACGTTAAAGTTTGCTTTTCAATGGAATGGCAAACAGTCAGAAAACGGCAAGAGTAACCAGAATGCAGATGCAATTGCCCTTACGGTGAAATATGCCGGTCAAAATACGGATAACGTATCCGCTACAGGAGAGCTTGACGGTGACCTTCTCATTAACGGTGATACGCAGCATACTGATGTGTATTTGACGGGAATGGATACGCCGTTCACGATGACGGGACTGCTTAATGTTAAACCCATCAAAGACGAGCTTTCGAAACTGAAGGCAGCTCATCCACAAAGCGTTGCGAATAAGGATATTGAGGTCTCGAAAGTCGCTACCTCGTTTACCGCTACCATGACGTTGCCGGACGAATTAAAATTCCCGGCAGATGCTGCTACGAAAGCTA